>Ga0209092_10000117_pt1 | contig 70918 bp, 66 predicted proteins | sample FraStrMetagenome_FD_187446 | JGI IMG/M metagenome (GOLD analysis project Ga0209092, IMG submission 187446) | Marine eukaryotic phytoplankton communities from Arctic Ocean - Fram Strait ARC3M Metagenome (SPAdes) (version 2) | ecosystem: Environmental > Aquatic > Marine > Oceanic | place: Fram...
ATTGATATTGATACTCAAGGATGGGATGGTACTTATGGTGGTAAAATATTGGCCTCTGATGATTACTGGTTCTCAATTATACTGGTCGATAGAAATGGAGCGCTAAGAGAAAGAAAAGGAAACTTCTCGCTGTTGAGAAGGTAAAAATAACATGTAATTTCATACAATAAATCAATTATAAATATGCCATTAGTCACTCCTTTATCTGCCGAACACAATTTAGAAACTAAGAAATTGGCTGAATTTTTTAACGAAACTCTAGGGTTTTGTCCTAACTCAGTATTAACCATGCAGCGAAGACCAGCTATTTCTAAAGCATTCATTAATTTAAATAAAGCGGTTATGGCAAATGAGGGTAGAGTTACCTCAGCGCTAAAAAGAATGATTGCTTGGGTGTCTAGTAATGCAACAGGTTGTAGGTATTGTCAAGCTCACGCTATTAGAGCTGCAGAGCGATATGGTGCTGAGCAGGAGCAATTAGATAATATATGGGAATATAAAACCCATCCTGCATTTTCAGAGGCAGAAAGAGTGGCATTAGATTTCTCATTATTAGCAAGTCAAGTTCCTAATGCCATGGATGAAAGTATTAAGAAACGCTTGTATGAATATTGGGATGAGGGAGAAATTGTAGAAATGTTGGGTGTTATTTCTTTGTTTGGCTACTTAAATCGTTGGAATGATTCTATGGGAACCTCTATAGAAGACGGAGCTGTTGAATCTGGAAATCAATATTTAGGGAAACATGGCTGGGAAAAAGGGAAACATCAATAGCAATACAAACTATTTTTTACCCGCAACTACAATAACAATCTCTCCTTTTGGGGGTTTGTTTGTATAATAAGACAGCACTTCTGAGATTGCCCCTCTTTTTGTTTCTTCAAATAATTTGGTAAGTTCTCTAGATACAGATACCATTCTGTCTTCCCCAAAATATTCTGAAAAATGAGCTAAGGTTTTTAATAATTTATGTGGAGATTCATAAAAAATCATGGTGCGTGTTTCTTCTGCTAATTTGAGTAAACGTGTTTGCCGACCTTTTTTTATTGGTAAAAAACCTTCAAAAATAAAACGATCATTTGGAAATCCAGAATTTACTAGTGCAGGAACAAATGCAGTTGCACCAGGTAAACATTCAACTTCTATATTATTTTCGATACAGCTTCTTGTTAATAAAAACCCAGGATCTGAGATGGCAGGTGTTCCAGCATCAGAGATTAAGGCACACGATTCTCCATTTTGAATGCGCTGTACCACACCTTTTACAGATTTATGTTCATTATGCATGTGATGGCTGTGCATTTGAGTGCTAATCCCAAAATGCTTTAGTAACTTTCCGCTAGTTCTGGTGTCTTCTGCAAGAATAAAATCGACATCTTTTAATACTGCAATAGCTCTAAAAGTCATGTCTTCTAAATTTCCAATAGGCGTGGGAACTAAATATAATTTACTCATACATTACTTGTATTAATCATCAATTATTTAGATTTCTTCATAGGTTTCAACGGTAATATCGGCTAATACATCACCAGTATGTTTTGTGCTTAATGGCTCAAATAACAATAAGTGAGTTTCTTCTTTAGCAATAGGTTTATGAAGTACTCCTTTTGGAACAATAAAAAACTCACCTTTATTTAAAATGACTGCTCTATCCTCAAGGACCAACTCTAATTGTCCTTTCATAACAAGAAATAGTTCATCTTCATCATCGTGTTTATGGAAAACAAATTCGCCTTTAATTTTTGCCAATAAAATTTGCTGACCGTTTAGTTTTCCAATTCTTTTAGGAGACCACAAGTCTTTAAAAAGTTTGAATTTTTCTTCAAGATTAACCACTTTATTCATAATGCAAATTTACAAAAAGTAATTGAGCTTAAATTTTAGATAAGTCTTAACGTATTTTAAAAATATTCTTCAAATTTAATTCGTTCAATAATGCAAAGCTTAACTCATTGTTATTGATAGGATTTGATTAAATTTGTAGACGATTACATTTATAGTAAGAAAAATTATAAATCGTGGTTTTGGTTATTATTATGCAGTAATAAAATAACAATCAATTATATAAAAAATGTATAGAACACATTCTTGCGGAGCTTTAAATGCTTCAGACATCAATAAAGAGGTAACCTTATCGGGTTGGGTACAAAAATCTAGAGATAAAGGATTTATGATTTGGATAGATCTTCGTGATCGTTATGGTCTAACACAATTAATCTTTGATGAAGAAAGATCTGCTGCAGATTTAATGGAGCGTGCCAAAAAACTAGGGCGAGAGTTTGTGATTCAAATTACAGGAACTGTTATAGAAAGACAGTCTAAGAATCCTAATATGAAAACTGGAGAAATTGAAGTTGTAGTTTCTAAGTTAACCCTATTAAACGAGTCTAAAACACCCCCATTTACTATTGAGGATACTACCGATGGAGGAGAAGACCTTAGAATGAAATATCGATATTTAGACATTCGAAGAAACCCTGTAAAAGAGAACTTATTATTCCGTCACAAGGTATCTATGGAGGTGCGAAAATACCTCTCTGATGATGGGTTTGTAGATGTAGAAACACCTTATTTAATTAAGTCTACACCTGAAGGAGCTCGTGATTTTTTGGTGCCTTCTAGGATGAATCAAGGACAGTTTTATGCCTTGCCACAATCACCACAAACCTTCAAACAATTGCTAATGATTGGTGGGTTAGATAAGTATTTTCAGATTGTGAAATGTTTTAGAGATGAAGATTTACGTGCAGATAGACAGCCAGAATTTACTCAGATTGATTGTGAAATGGCCTTTGTTGAGCAAGAAGATATTTTAAATACTTTTGAAGGGTTAACACGTCATTTATTAAAAGAAATTAAAGGAGTAGATGTGGCAGAGTTTCCAAGAATGCAGTATGATGATGCTATGAAATTGTATGGAAATGATAAGCCCGACATCCGTTTTGGAATGCAGTTTGGAGAACTAAATTCAGTAGCACAGCATAAAGAATTTGGGGTATTTAATACAGCCGAATTAGTTGTAGGAATTGCCATTCCAGGAGGGGCTTCTTATACCAGAAAGGAAATTGATAAATTAGTAGATTGGGTACGTCGTCCTCAGGTTGGGGCATTGGGTATGGTCTATGTAAAATGCAATGAAGACGGAAGTTATAAATCTTCAGTAGATAAGTTTTACGATCAAAATGATTTAGAAAAATGGGCAGAAGTAACTGGAGCGAAACCAGGTGATTTAATATGTGTTTTATCTGGAGATATAAACAAAGTAAGAGCTCAGTTGAGTGCACTTCGAATGGAAATGGCAGAACGTTTAGGGCTCCGAAATCCAGATGAGTTTGCACCATTATGGGTAGTAGATTTTCCTTTGTTAGAATTAGACGAAGAAACGGGTCATTATCATGCCATGCATCACCCATTTACCTCACCAAAACCTGGCCAACTTGCGTTGTTGGATTCCAAGCCTGGTGAAGTGAAAGCCAATGCTTATGATTTGGTATTAAATGGAAACGAAATTGGAGGAGGCTCAATTAGAATACACGATAAAGAGATTCAGGCAATTATGTTAAAGAAACTTGGTTTTTCTGATGAAGAGGCAAAAGCACAGTTTGGATTTTTGATGGATGCTTTTGAATATGGCGCTCCACCACATGGAGGTATTGCTTTTGGATTGGATCGATTAGTTTCTATTCTAGGAGGTCAAGAAACCATTCGAGATTTTATTGCTTTTCCAAAAAATAATTCTGGAAGAGATGTGATGATAGATTCACCAGCTACTATAGACGATGAGCAATTAAAAGAATTGAATATTAAATTAGATATTCAAGAATAAAAATTTAATCCCGCAACTGCGGGATTTTTTATACATTAAAAAATGAAAAAAAGTATTTTCCTCTTATTTGTTGTTTTTTCAACTAGCCAACTTTTTGGGCAAGACATGACAGGTTCACAACTTTTAGAAAAAGCCATTGAATATCACGATCCCAATGGAAATTGGGAAACATTCTCAGGAACTTTCAATGTAACGATGGAAACTCCTACCAAATCAGACAGGCATTCTATAATTAGTCTTGATTTACCAAATGAATATTTTCAGTTACATGCATATCAAGACAATATCTCATATGAATACACCTTAGAAACCCAAAAGTGCAATATTAATTTCAATGGACACATCGCTACAGAGGAAGAAAAAACAGCCAATAAGTTAAGTTGTGAACGTGCTATTATGTATCAAAACTACTATACATATTTATACGGATTGCCAATGAAATTAAAAGATGCTGGAACAATCATTCATGAAAAAGTAGCACTAAAAAAATTTAAAGAGAAGAATTACTTAGTATTAAAAGTTAGCTATGAAAAAGAAGTAGGTGAAGATACTTGGTATTTTTACTTTGATCCTTCTACTTATGCTATGGAGGTTTATCAGTTTTATCATGAGGAAGAAAAAAATGACGGAGAATTTATTTTATTGTCAGGTGTAGAGATAGTAAATGGAATTAAAATGCCAAAAAAGCGTGCCTGGTATTATAATAAAGGAGAAAAATATTTAGGAACAGATTTCTTAAGTGTTGGACAACGTTACGATTAATAATCATTAAAAATGCCTAATAAAAAACGAACTATTTTTACTAAAATTTTGATATGGAGATATAAGTATATCTCTGAACGTCAATTTATTTTAGTATTAAGTGTTCTTGTTGGTTTTTTAGCGGGTTTAGGAACAGTTCTATTAAAATACCTTACTTTATTTATTCAATCTGTGTTGGAAGGGGGATTCATTAGAAATTACTACTACTCCTTGTATTTTATTTTTCCAATTATAGGAGTTTGGCTTGTGTATCTAATCAAAAAAAACTTTTTAAAAAAAGAAATTGGCCATGGAATTTCTACCACGCTGTATGCTATTTCTAAACGAAGTGGAATCATAGAAAGATATAAAATGTTTGCCTCATTTATGGTAGCGCCAATAACAGTAGGTTTTGGTGGTTCTGTTGGGTTGCAAGGTCCAGCAGTAAGTACTGGAGCGGCCATAGGTTCTAATGTTGCAAGCATGTTTCATATGAACGCCAAAACAAGAATGTTATTAATTGGTTGTGCAACAGCTGGAGCCATGTCTTCTATGTTTAAAGCACCAGTTGCAGCCATAGTTTTTGCAGTAGAAATTTTTAGTTTAGATTTGGTTTTCACCTCTTTAGTGCCTTTGCTTTTAGCATCTATTGCAGCAGTTATTACCTCTTATTTTTTTAGAGGAACCGATGTCTTGTTTAGTTTTGAACTGTTGGATGTATGGCGAGTCAAAGACATAATTTTCTATGTTTTTTTGGGATTAGCAACCGGTATTGCTTCAGTATACTTTTCTAAAATGTATTTTTTAATTACTCGTTTTTTTGGATGGTTTTCTAACGCTTACGTTAAGATTGGAATTGCAGCACTTGCAATTGGGCTTATGTTATATCTATTTCCACCACTGTATGGAGAGGGTTATGGGTTAATAAACAATCTATTAAATGGAAACACGGAGGTTGCCCTTAGTGGTATTCAATACCAAATAGATTTCAACAATGTCTGGACAGTAATTGCCATTTTGCTACTTATTGCAGTCTTCAAAGCTATTGCCATGACTACTACTTTTGCTGCAGGTGGTGTAGGAGGAATTTTTATACCAACTCTTTTTATGGGAAGTGCTCTTGGAAACTCAGTTGCAAAAGTGATCAATCAGTTTGGGTTTGAGGTCTCAGAATCTAATTTTACCTTAATTGGTATGACAGGTCTAATGGCTGGAGTTTTACATGCACCTTTGACTGCAATTTTTTTGATTGCAGAAATCACAGGGGGGTACGATTTGTTTGTTCCTTTGATGTTAGTAGCTACCATTTCTTTCGGCTTCACTAAGTATTTTGTACCAAATTCAATCTACACAGCAGAGCTTGCAAAACGAGGAGAACTTATTACAAAAGATAAAGATAAGAATGCATTGATGATGCTAAATATAGATAGAATCATAGAGACAGATTTTATAAAAATTTCAACTGAAATGACTTTAGGAGAACTCCTTAGAAAAGGTGTTTCTAGGTCTAGCAGAAATATTTTTCCAGTCGTAGACGAGACTGAGCAATTTTTAGGAATTGTCTTATTAGACGATGTGAGATCTGTAATGTTTGACCAAAGTCTATATGAAAATACAACGGTTTCACTTTTTATGAAGTCTGCTCAGAATATTATTTTTTATGATGATTCTATGGAAACTATTATGGAAAAATTTAAAGGATCTGGAGCGTGGAACTTACCCGTGATAAAAAACAAAAAATATGTAGGTTTTATTTCAAAATCTAAATTACTAACCGCCTACAGAAATAAATTAATTGAGCTAACCAACTCATAATTTTATTTCTAAAATTTCCTTCATTTTGTCAGGAAAATCTGTAAATCCACCATCAGCTCCTGCTTGATGTATAATAACATCAATCATTTGTTTGAAAGAATCAAAATCATCTAAACTATCTTCTCTAAAGGTGTAAGGATGGACAACTAAATCTAGCTTGTGAGCCTCCTCAACTAAAGAAGTAAAAGAAAAACCTGAGGTTGTTTTTGAAGAAATTAGGTGTTTGTACCAGGGGCCTATGCCATCTGCATAGCTTGCATAAAACGCTAAAAGATTATTTTGTTCAGGAAATTCCATTAATTGAACTAAAAATAATTTTGATTTTAATTCATTTCTTATTCGTTCCAATTCTTGTGCATCAAAACATTGTAAAATACATTGATCATCTTTTGTAGAATAACCATATTTAGTTAAAATATCTAAAACTATTTTTGAAATATCTTTTCCATTTTCGTTATGAAATTTAGGTTTTTTAATTTCAGGATATATTCCAATGTCTTTACCGCTACTTTTATTAAGACCCTGAATCAGTTCTATTTCGTCTTGTAAAGAATGTAAACGAAAAGAACTTGTTCCTTTAGGGAATCTTGTGGGGTAAATTTGGAGACCTGTTTTTGAATCAAATCGTTCAGTAACCTCCAAAGTTTTTAGTTCCTCAAAAGTAAAATCAATCACATAGTATTTACCATCTTCTCTTTTTCTATTGGGGTACTTTTCTGAAACATTAGTCACATCATCTAGTAATATATCGTGAATTACAATTGGAATATCATCTTTACTTAATACGATATCTTGTTCAATATAATCAGCATTCATAGCGTGCGCCACTGCTTTAGACGCTATGGTGTGCTCGGGCAAATATCCAGAAGCACCTCTATGCGCCACTATTGTAATTTTTTTTGTTGATTTTAACTTTTTTTCTAGCTTGGATTGACACGAGATAGTTAATAAAATTATGATAATGAATGGTAGGTTTTTCATATTGAAAAAGGTTTATTTAAAGGTAGAACTTTTTGTAGTTTTGCTTTTATGAAATTAGCATTAAAAATACTCTTTATTATTTTTATACTATGGATGCTTTTAGGGGGCTATCTAGAATCTATAGAACACCCAAAAGGGCCAATAGTAATGGGACTCGGTGTTCTATATCTTTCATTTATTTTTATGCCTATTTTTATTTATTGGAGATATAAAGATGGGAAGTATAAAAAATATATTATAAATGATAAGACCTTATTGGGCGAAATGAAAAAAGAAAAATAATTCCAATTCAACCAATCCTTACTTTTTTAGGCGTATTCAATTAGTTTTCTTAGTACCTTTGTGCCCTATGATTGACCAAAGAGAAGCCATCTCAGAAAAAGCCGTATTAATTGGTGTAATTACTCAGTTACAGAATGAAACTCAATCTAAGGAATACCTTGATGAGTTGGAGTTTTTAACGAATACCGCAGGTGGGGTAGCTGTAAAACGTTTTGTTCAAAAGTTAGAAAAACCACATCCAAAAACATTTTTAGGTGCTGGAAAACTTGAAGAAGTTCGATCTTATATCGACAGAGAAAGGATTGGGACTGCAATCTTTGATGATGAATTATCTCCAGCTCAGTTAAGAAATATTGAAAAAATACTCGATTGTAAAATTTTAGATAGAACTAATCTTATTCTAGACATTTTTGCGCAGCGCGCTCAAACAAGTTCTGCAAAGACTCAGGTAGAGTTGGCTCAACATCAGTATTTATTACCTCGTTTAACGAAACTTTGGACTCACCTTGATAAACAAAAGGGAGGTATAGGGATGCGTGGCCCTGGGGAAACTGAAATAGAAACAGATCGAAGAATTATTCGTGATAAAATTTCTCTGTTAAAGAAAAAACTTGTCACTATAGATAAGCAAATGGCTGTTCAGCGGAAAAATCGAGGCAAAATGGTTCGTGTTGCTCTTGTAGGCTATACCAACGTTGGTAAATCTACCTTAATGAACGTGATTAGTAAAAGTGATGTTTTTGCTGAAAATAAATTATTTGCAACGCTAGACACAACAGTACGGAAAGTGGTGATAAAAAACATTCCTTTTTTGATGACAGATACTGTTGGTTTTATAAGAAAATTACCTACGCAATTAGTGGAGTCTTTTAAATCTACACTAGATGAGGTGCGTGAAGCAGATTTGTTACTTCACGTAGTAGACATCTCACATCCTAATTTTGAAGACCATATAGCTTCTGTTCACACTATTTTAGATGAAATTCATTGTGCCAATAAACCAACAATAATGGTTTTTAATAAAATAGACGCTTATACACACGATACAATTGAGGAAGATGATTTAGTTACAGAAAAAACATCAGCACATTACTCTTTAGAAGATTGGCAAAAAACTTGGATGGGAGGAGATAAGAATACGTCTATTTTTATATCAGCATTAAATAAAGAAAATTTAGATGTTTTTAAAGAAACCACATACGAGGAGGTAAAAGAGATCCATATTCAAAGATTTCCTTACAACGATTTTTTATATTATGAATATAAGGAAGAATAAATTATTCCTCATGTAATAAATCGTCAATAATTCCTAAACGTTTTGCTCGGCGCTCCCAACTTTTTCTAGCCAATAGTTGCAGGTCCTCAATAGTGTCGCTTTCATCCATAATTTCTAGACCCAATAGTGTTTCGATCATGTCTTCCTGGGTTACTAGGCCACTCACAGACCCATACTCATCAACAACTAAAGCGATATGTTCTCTTTCATCAATTAATTTATCAAACAAGCTTGGAATTGGAAGATCTCTTTCTGTTATTAAAATTGAACGCTTTATATTTTTTAATGATTGTTCTCCCTGTCCTTTAATAATAGCTTCTAGTAATTGATCTTTAAGAAAATACCCTGTGATATTATCTGGATTTTCTGAATACATCGGGATTCTAGAAAAACGTAATTGAGGGTGTTCATTATAAAATTCTTGAATGGATTGTTCTTCATTAGCAGATTTTAAAACCGTTCGAGGTGTCATAATATCACGAACTCTTACTTCTTTGAAATTCAATAGATTTTTGATAACGGTACTTTCTGATGCTTGAAAAACACCCTCTTTTTCTGCAATCTCAGTCATTGCTGTAAAATCTTCTCGACTTAAAACGCTACCGTGTCCTTTTCCACCGATCAAGCTTGTGGTAAGTTGTAATAGCCACAAAATACCAGTATATTTTAATGGAAATATTAAAACTAATAATGTTTTAGCTGTAAAATTACTTAGTTGCTGCCAATATGATGCACCAATAGTTTTTGGTATAATTTCAGACAGAACTAATATTAATAATGTCATAATAGCTGACACTATCCCTACAATATTAATCCCTAAAAATTCTATTTTATAAGGAAGTTGCTCGGCTTGTACACCAACTAAAATTGCTCCAACTGTGTGAGCTATTGTATTAAGTGTTAAAATTGCAATTAGAGGTTTATCAACATCTTTTTTTAGCTCCTCCAAAATTGAAGCATATCTGTAACCTTCTTTCTTCTTAAGATTGATGTGAGTTGATGTAACACTTAATAATACAGCCTCTAAAATGGAACAAAGGAATGAGAAAAATATAGAGACTGTTGCGTAAACAAGTAATAATGTCATTAATCAATTTTTATGAGTAAAGATATCAAAAAAGAAAACTCGAAACGATTTCATTTTTAGGATCCATTTAATTTATAAAATTACTACCAAAATTCTTTTAATGGTGCGAATATTTATGGCTGCTGTTTTTATGACTTAGGTAAAATATAATCCAAAAATATTTTTCAGGTATAATATAGAGTTTTAATGAAAGTTAAATTTTATGAAAAGTGTAGTTTACACCAAGACCAAAAAGTTGTCTAAACTGAATTTTACTTGAAGCATTTGAATCTGATTTTAAATGTAACGTTAGATTTACAGACAAATATTTATTTACATCAACTTCAAAGTTTACTTGATGATTTACATCTACATTTTGAGGATTATCCGAATAATCTGAATATAAAGCAATAATATTTTCTACGGAAACATTTTCTATCAGTTTGAATTTTAAATACGCAGACATATTTAAACCAATACCATAAACAGATTTTTCCCCTTCAGGTACTCCGTACATTCCTGAAAAAGGTTTTGAAACAAAAATAAATCTAGAAGTTGCAGGAGCTATATTAATTCGGATATTTTCACTCTTTCGCCATAAGACTCCTGGTCCAAAACTAAAATACGCAGGAGAAAAAATTGAGGAAACTTCTAGTCTTGGATCTTGAGAGTAATCGAAACCTCTTGAAAACTGAGTTATAAAGTTTGAGAAAAAAGAGATGTACCACTTGTCAATGGATTCCAGTGCAAAAATTGAATTGTATTCAAAACGATCATCGGTCTTTCTAAAACCTTGGTTATTTGCATGAGTAATTCCATAAGTAGATATAATTTTATTATCCCACTTCATTTTTTTATTTCTATAATTAAAATCGTAATTAACACCAATGTTACCAGCAGTATTATTCTCTCCCCCAGCAAGCCAGTTTGAAAAAGAGGTTTGATTAAATACGAAATTTACTCTGCCCTTTACTGACCAAGATTTTTCTACTTCTTCTTTTTTTTCATCTTTTATGATCGAGTCAAGTTTAGTTTGTAAAAATTTTATTTTTTTCGTTAACGCTATCTTTGTTATAGAATCAATTGAAGAAACTGAATCTTTTTGTACTTGAGCATATAAACTTATTGAAGTCAAAAAGAAAATAATAAATAGTCTTTTCATTAGTTTATTTTAAGGGATTGGGTGTTATATTTTTTTCTTAAAAAGTGGAACTGTAGAGCAAGCTTCGCCATACATAATTGATTTTGCAATGGGCTGTATTTTATGAATTAGCATTGAAAAAGCAGATGGAGGTATTGGTTTTTTCGCACACCCTTTAATAATAATTGGCTTTCCTTTAAACGAGTCAATATTTAAAGTTTGAATTATATCTTGAAATAAGCTAGTTTCAAGAAGCTCTAAATTACCTACTACGATTTTTTTTGCATGAGGTGCCAGTTCTGATGATAGTAACAAGTATGCCCAAGAAGGTATGATAGCATCTGCAGAGCAATTGAGTGCAACATAGCTATTTTTATAGCGAGACCAATCATGACTTTTTACACTTGCTCTAAAATCTTTTTCTTTTAAAATTAGTTCATCAAACAACCAATCTTTGATGTCAAAAAGTACGCGTTCTCCCTTAGGATATAATTCCTCTAAATCAATAGTTATGAGTTTACTATTTGAAACTTTATTTATAATTTCATCTGACATTTTAAAAAATCTTAAAATTACCTTACAGCATTCCTAGCTCTAATTTTGCCTCATCACTCATCATTTCTTGCGTCCAAGTAGGATCAAAAGTAATTTCAACTTCGGCATTATTTATTTCTTTCAAAGATTTCACTTTATCCTCAATTTCTATAGGAAGACTCTCTGCAACTGGGCAGTTAGGAGATGTTAATGTCATTAATATTTTCGCATTGTTTTCGTCGTTAACAAATACATCATAAATTAATCCTAATTCATAGATATCTACCGGTATTTCAGGGTCATAAATGGTTTTTAGTACCCCTACTATTTTGTCACCTATTTCTTGAACTTCTTGCTCTGTCATTTTAAAAATTTACTTAACTAAGGTTATAATTAATTGGATGTATTTGCTTGTTGAGCTATTGCATACAGTTTTATTTGTTTGAGCATTGAAACTAATCCATTTGCTCTAGTTGGAGACAAATGCTCTTTCAGTCCAATTTCATCAATAAAAAGAGTGTCTGCTTTTAAAATATCTTCCGGTGTTTGATTTGAGAAGACACGTAATAGCAGCGCTACTAACCCTTTAGTTAAAATAGCGTCACTATCTGCCGTAAAATCGATTTTAGTATGATTCATTTCAGAGTACAACCAAACTTTTGATTGACACCCTTTAATAATATTTTCATCAAGCTTGTATTGTTCGTCAATGATTGGAAGTGATCTTCCTATTTCTATAAGATATTCATAACGCTCCATCCAATCATCAAATAGATTGAACTCGTCAATTATTTCTTCTTGTATTTCTTTGATTGTCATTTTTAAAACTTATTTTTGAACTCTTATAAATCACTGTATTTCGTAAAACAAAATTACGTTAAAAAAATAAGAAATGAGTAAATTATTAGCAGTTGGAACTGTTGCATTTGATGCCATAGAAACTCCGTTTGGCAAAACAGATAAAATTTTAGGAGGTTCAGGAACTTTTGTTGGTTTAGCTGCGGCCCAGTTTGGTGTTCAAACGGGAGTTGTTTCTGTAGTTGGTGGAGATTTTCCTCAAGCATATCTTGATATGATGAATCAAAGAGGAATTAATACTGAGGGAGTTGAAATCGTAGAAGATGGAAAAACTTTTTTTTGGAGCGGAAAATACCATAATGACATGAACTCAAGAGACACCTTAGTTACTGAGTTAAACGTACTAGCAGACTTTACTCCAATAGTGCCAGCATCATTTAAAGATTCAGCGATTGTTATGTTGGGAAATTTACACCCATTAACTCAAAATTCTGTGTTAGATCAACTAAATGAAAAACCCAAACTAGTAATTCTAGATACTATGAATTTTTGGATGGATGCGGCTTTAGAGGATTTACATTCAGTATTAAAAAGAGTAGATGTAATTACAATTAATGATGAAGAAGCTCGTCAATTAAGCGGTGAATATTCTTTAGTAAATGCAGCAAATAAAATCCATAAAATGGGGCCTAAATTTGTAATTATTAAGAAAGGAGAACACGGAGCATTATTATTTAATGAAGGGAAAATGTTTTTTGCTCCAGCTCTACCATTGGCTGAGGTTTTTGATCCAACAGGAGCCGGAGATACATTTGCAGGAGGCTTTTCTGGGTATTTAGCAAAAACAGAAGATATTTCTTTTGAGAATATGAAAAATGCTGTTATTTATGGCTCAAATTTAGCTTCCTTCTGTGTAGAGAAATTTGGTACAGAACGAATGGAAAGTTTGCAGACGAGTGAAGTACAGGATAGATTAAAAGTTTTTAAAGAGTTAACACAATTTGAAATTAAATTAGCATAAAAATTATTTCCGCGCTTGCGCGGATTTTTTATTTCTAAAGATAAATGACCAAACTATGAGCGACGCTATTAAACATGAATGTGGAATTGCTTTAGTAAGATTAAAGAAACCATTACAGTTTTACAAAGATAAATATGGTTCTGCATTTTACGGAATCAATAAAATGTATTTATTGATGGAGAAACAACACAATAGGGGTCAAGATGGTGCTGGTTTTGCTAGTGTGAAATTTAATGTTGCTCCAGGAACAAGGTATATTAGCAGAGTAAGGTCTAATAAATCTCAACCCATACAAGATATTTTTGCTCAAATTAATGAGCGTCTGAATGGTGTTTTAGAAAAAAATCAAAATAAATTAAATGATGTTGCATGGCAAGAAGAAAATTTACCTTACTTGGGGAATCTATTTCTTGGGCATGTTCGTTATGGTACCTTTGGAAAAAACAGTATAGAAAGTGTTCACCCATTTCTTCGTCAAAGCAATTGGAAGCATCAAAATTTAATCGTTGCGGGAAATTTCAATATGACTAATTCCAGGCAATTATTGGAAGAGCTAGTTGAATTAGGACAACACCCAAAAGAGTTTACAGATACGGTAACAGTATTAGAAAAAATAGGTCATTTTTTAGAGGAGGAAGTTTCCAAATTATACATAGAGGCCAAAGAAAAAGGATTCAATAAAAAAGATGCTTCACCATTTATTGAAGAAAATTTAGATTTACAAAATGTTTTAAAAAGATCCTCTAAAAACTGGGATGGCGGCTATGCTATGGCAGGTTTAGTAGGTCATGGAGATGCTTTTGTGCTAAGAGATCCAAACGGTATTAGACCTACTTATTTCTTTGAAGACGATGAGGTTGTAGTAGTAGCGTCAGAAAGACCTGTAATTCAGACAGTATTTAATGTATCGATTAAAGATGTTCAAGAATTAGAAAGAGGTCATGCATTAATCATAAAAAAGAGTGGTGTTACCTCTATAAAAAAAGTATTGGAGCCAAGAGAAAAAAAATCATGTTCATTTGAACGTATTTATTTTTCTAGAGGGAGTGATGCTTCTATATATCAGGAACGTAAAAATTTGGGAAAATTTGTTTTTCCTCAAATATTGAAATCTATAGATAATGACATTTCTAACAGTGTCTTTTCATTTATTCCAAATACTGCAGAAACCTCTTTTTATGGAATGACTGAAGCTGCAGAAGATATCTTAAACAAACAAAAAACTGCAAAAATATTATCAGGAGGGAAATCATTGTCAGCTCAAAAAGTCACTGAAATTTTATCTGAAAGACCACGTTTTGAAAAAATAGCAATTAAAGATGCTAAATTGAGAACTTTTATTGCAGATGATAGTAGTAGAGACGATTTAGTAGCTCATGTGTATGATGTTACTTACGGAGTTGTTAAGCCTACCGACAACCTTGTTATTATTGACGATAGTATAGTTAGAGGGACCACTCTAAAGAAAAGTATCATTAAGATTTTAGATCGATTAAGTCCTAAGAAAATTGTTGTGGTGTCATCAGCTCCACAGATTCGTTATCCAGATTGTTATGGAATTGATATGGCAAGAATAGGGGATTTTATTGCTTTTAAAGCAGCAATAGAATTATTGAAAGAAACAAACCAATATCACATAGTAGATACAGTGTATAAAAAAGCAATTGATCAACGAGAAAAAGAGGATGCTGAAATTGTTAATTTTGTCAAAGAAATTTACAGCCCATTTACTTCAGAGCAAGTATCTAAAAAAATTGCTCAAATGCTAAAAACAAAAGATATCAATGCAGAAGTTGAAGTCATTTATCAATCAGTTGATAATTTACATAAAGCATGTCCAGATAATCTTGGCGATTGGTATTTCACAGGAGATTATCCTACAGATGGTGGTCACAGAGTGGTAAATGAAGCTTTTATAAACTTTTATGAGGGAAATAATAAAAGAGCATATTAGAAGTGTGTTGATTTTTAGCAAATAATCAATTATATTTGAGAAAATCAAAACTAAAATTGTTATGCTAATGTCCACAATTACAATTATAGCAGTCATAGTCCTTGTACTACTGATGCTTATTTCATTTTACAATAGACTTATAAAACTTCGCAATAATAGAGAAAATGCTTTCGCAGATATCGATGTACAATTAAAACAACGTCATGATTTAATTCCTCAATTGGTAGATACTGTAAAAGGGTATATGAATCACGAAGAAAAAGTATTAACCAACATTACAGCTGCTAGAGCAGGAGCTCTAAATGCATCTACCATTAATGAAAAAATAACTGCTGAGAATCAACTGTCTACAGCATTAAGCGGTTTAAATATTGCTGTTGAGGCATATCCTGATTTGAAAGCTAGTAGCAATTTCACCCAGCTTCAAGAGGAAATTTCTGATGTAGAAAATAAGCTATCTGCAGTAAGAAGATTTTTCAATTCTGCAACTAAGGAGTACAATAATGCTGTTGAAACTTTTCCTTCAAATATCATTGCTGGAATGTTTTCTTTTAAGAAAGAATCGATGTTTGATGTTGGTGCTGTAGAAAGAGCAGTACTTGATAAAGCCCCCAAGGTTAGTTTTTAATTCATGAAATATATTGGGTTACAATCTCAAATAAGTAGTAATAATAGAAAATCTATTCTGCTGCTTATCTCTTTTCCTTTACTACTGCTCGGATTGGTATGGCTGTTCTTTTTTGCAGTTCATCTATTTATGGAAAATGATACAATTTCATTCAATATAGATGTTGTTAATAGTGGTTTTCTTTATTCAGTCCCCTATGTATCCATTGGGGTTTTGGTATGGTTTTTAATTGCGTGGTTTTCACATTCTTCGATGATTCGAAGAGCAACAGGGTCTATACCCTTAGAAAGAAAAGAAAATAAAAGAGTATATAATCTGGTAGAAAACCTTTGTATTTCAAAAGGGATTAAAATGCCAAAAATACATCTTATTGAAGATGATTCTTTGAACGCTTTTGCCAGTGGATTAAGTGATAAAACATTTGCAGTAACATTCTCTAGAGGAATTATTAATAAATTAGAAGATGACGAGTTAGAGGCAGTAATTGCTCACGAATTAACTCATATTATTAATCGTGATGTTCGATTGCTAATTGTCTCTATTATTTTTGTAGGAATTTTTGCTTTTATTACCGAAATGGCTTTCCGAAGTCTTCGGTTCGCTGGCAGAGGAAGAGGGAAAAAAGAAGGCGGTGCTCTAGCAATCGTTTTAATAGTTGTGTTGCTAGGAATTATAGGAATGATTTTATCTTCATTTTTCCGCTTTGCTTTATCTAGAAAGAGAGAGTATTTAGCAGATGCTGGAGCAGCAGAGATGACTAAGAACCCATTGGCTTTGGCAAGTGCATTAAAGAAGATTTCTAAAGACCCATGGATAGAAGCAGTTAAAAGAGATGATGTTGCCCAGATGTTTATAGACCATCCTACAAAGAAGAAAGATCGAAAATCATTGAGTACTTTTTTTAATGGAATTTTTGCAACACATCCTCCGATTAAAGAACGTATTCAGGTTTTAGAACAATTCTAAAAAAAAGCATCCAATTTGGATGCTTTTTTAGTTTTGCAATGTGAATGAGTACCTAAAAGGTAATATTATTTATTAGCTGCATATCTGCTAGCAACTTCGTTCCAGTTAATTACATTAAAGAAAGCTTCAATATAATCTGGACGTCTGTTTTGATAGTTTAAATAGTATGCATGTTCCCAAACATCAATTCCTAAAATTGGTGTTCCACCACAAGTAACTCCTGGCATTAATGGATTGTCTTGGTTTGGTGTAGAACATACCTCTACTTTTCCTCCTGGAAGCACACACAACCAAGCCCAACCAGAACCAAATTGAGTTGCCGCTGCTTTTGAAAAAGCATCCTTAAAAGCTTCAAAAGAACCAAATTCAGCCATAACAGCATCTTTTAAGTCTCCTGATAGCGCTCCAGTATTGTTTGGATTCATTACAGACCAAAATAAAGAATGATTGTAAAAACCTCCTCCATTATTTCTTACCGCTCCATTGCTCATGTCTAAATTTCCTAAGATTTCTTCAATAGAGTTTCCTTCTAAATCAGTTCCTGCAATAGCTCCGTTTAATTTTGTGGTATAACCGTTGTGATGCTTACTGTGGTGTATTTCCATAGTTCTTGCATCTATGTTAGGTTCTAGTGCATCATATGCATAACCTAATTCTGGTAATTCAAAAGCCATATTTTTTAATTTTAAGTTTGTACTAATTAATAATTTTTACAAATTTAATTATTAATACTGATGCAAACAAGTACTTCACTTTTTGATAATTGATAACGTTATAAGAAAATATTATTTAGCAGCAAACATAAATTCTTCAGCTTTATTGACCATGTTTTTACTTCCACATATAAAAGGTACTCTTTGATGAAGTTCAGTGGGTTCTATATCCATAATTCTTGTAAAACCATCACTAGCTTTTCCATTTGCTTGCTCAGCTAAAAATGCCATAGGATTGCATTCATATAACAATCGGAGTTTACCATTTGAGCTTTTAGAGCTTTTAGGGTACATATAAATTCCTCCTTTGATCATATTTCTATGAAAATCTGAAACCAAAGACCCAATATATCTACTTGTGTAAGGTCTATTTCCTTCTTCTTTTTGGCAATATTTTATGTAGTTTTTTATCCCTTGTGGAAAGTGAATATAATTTCCCTCATTGACAGAATAGATAGTTCCATTTTCAGGAAATTTAATATTAGGATGTGATAAATAGTAACTTCCTATTGCAGGATTCAAGGTAAACCCGTTTACACCATCTCCAGTAGTATAAACAAGCATAGTAGACGTTCCATAAACAATATAACCTGCAGCAACTTGTTGACTGCCTTTTTGCAAAAAATCTTCCAATTGAACAGGTGTCCCAACAGGGGTAACGCGTCTGTATACTGAAAATATAGTCCCTACAGAAACATTTACATCGATGTTTGATGAACCATCTAAAGGATCAATTAAAACGATATATTTATTTTGATGATTTTCATCTTGACTATTTATGGTAATAAAATTTTCTTCTTCTTCGCTAGCTATTCCACAAACAATATTTCTGTTGGTAAGTGTTTGAATAAATTTTTCATTTGCATATACATCGAGTTTTTGTTGATTCTCACCTTGTATGTTAGTATCTCCTGCAGCACCAATAATATCTACAAGACCAGCTTTGTTTACTTCGTGATTTACCACTTTAGCAGCTAAACGAATTGAGTTAATAAGTCTGGATAATTCTCCAGAAGAATATTTAAAGGAGGATTGATTTTCAATAATAAATTCACCTAGGGTTTGATTTTTACTAGCCATGAAAACGATTTTAATTTTATGCAAAGATGCTGAATTTTTACTCAACTACAACGATTTCGTAACTCATTTTATTTAGGATAGAAAAATGCTTTTGTAATGTTAAACAAATACGATAAAAGGGTATTAAATAGTCATTTTTTTTGAGCTGATTTCAAAAAAACTATCTTTGAAAAAAATTATATAAAATGAATTTTACACTAAGATTGGCGGAAAAGAAGGATATGGAATCGGTGCTTAATTTAATTACAGAACTCGCAGTTTTTGAAAAAGAACCCGATGCAGTAGACATTACTGTTGATGATTTAATTCGGGATGGTTTTTCTAACCCACCAAAGTTTAAGGTTTATATTGCTGAACAAGAAAACACAATCATTGGTATTGCATTATTTTATGAACGATTTTCAACTTGGAAAGGGAGAACTTTACATTTAGAAGATTTAATTGTCACAAAAAGTAAACAAAAGATAGGAGCAGGAAAGGCATTATATACTGCAGTTTTAAAATATGCATATGATCACAACTTTAATCGAGTAGCATGGGAAGTAATTGATTGGAATTCAAATGCTATTAATTTTTATAAAAGTACTGGAGCTACCTACTTGAATAATTGGTCTGTGGTTCAAATGAATAAAGAAAATTTAGAAAAATTTATTCAAAACAATTAATATGAAGGTTTTTAAATTTGGTGGAGCTTCAATAGGTAGCGCCGAAGCTATCAAAAATGTTGCTAGTATTTTAAGTAAGGAGGATGAAGCAAACTGTTTAGTTGTTATTTCTGCTATGGGTAAAATGACCAATGCATTCGAAAATATTGTAAATTTTCATGTTAATAATGATCAAGAAAAATTAACAGAATCTATAGATTTTACAATTAATTATCACACAAAAATTATTAGTGACCTTTTTCAAGACGATCACGAGATACATCAAAATGTAACCATACTATTTGGTGAAATGATTCATTTCTTGGCAAGAAATATGGCAAAAGAATATGATTATTTATATGATCAAATTGTTTGTTATGGAGAACTATTATCTACAACAATAGTTAGTGAATATTTTAATGATATTGGGATAACTAATAGCTGGAGAGATGCGAGAGAGCTCGTAATAACAGATGCTGTTTTTAGAGATGCTTCAGTTCATTGGGTAGAAACAGAAAAACGCATAAAAACTAAGATAGATACTTCAAAAATAACTATAGTTCAAGGATTTATAGCAGGGGATTTAAATGGAAATACAACTACTCTTGGACGAGAAGGTTCTGACTTTACTGCTGGAATTTTTGCATATTGTTTAGATGCTGAAAGCCTCACCATATGGAAAGATGTTTCAGGGATTTTGAATGCAGATCCAAGAGAATTTAAAGATCCACAACTATTAGAGCAAATTTCTTACGAGGAAACGATCGAAATGGCATTTTATGGTGCTTCAGTGATTCATCCTAAAACAATCAAACCTATTCAAAATAAAAAAATACCATTAATTGTAAGATCATTTAAAAATCTTAATTCTAAAGGAACAAAAGTTACTAACAAAGCTGAGATGATTCCTAATATTCCTTGTTATATAGTTAAAAAAAATCAAGTATTAGTTTCAATAGCTTCATTAGATTTCTCATTTATTGTGGAAGAAAATATTAGTCAAATTTTCAAACTTTTTCACAAATACCAATTGAAAGTTAACCTCATACAAAACTCAGCGATTAGTTTTTCTGTATGTTTAGATAATAATTTAAATCATTTTGATCAGTTATTCAATGAAATTAAAGTATTGTATAATGTATCTTTTGTCAAAAATGTTGATTTATTTACCGTTAGACATTTTACTGAAAATTCACTAAGTAAAATTTACAATTTGGGAACCTCACTGTTATCTCAAATAAACAAAAACACTGCACAGGTTATAATTCTAAAGGAATAAATGTCTTGAATTTTTATTTTTTTGGTTAAGTTTGTACTTACCCGAAGTTTAATTTATGGAGTTAGTTACATCTAAAGAAATCGCCAAAGTAATTGGAACTGATAAGTTTGGTTTTATTGGAACTTTCTTAGGTTGGATTTTATTGAGATTACTACGAATTTCTAAAGTCAATAAAATATATCAAAAACATAAAGACAAAAAAGATTTACTTTTTTTAAATGGAATTTTAGAAGAATTTCAAATTGAGTTTGAAATACCCGAAGAGGATCTAAAAAGAATACCTAAAAATGGCTCTTTTATTACAGTTTCAAATCATCCTTTAGGAGGAATCGATGGGATTCTTCTATTAAAATTATTAATTGAACATAGACCAGACTATAAAATAATTGCGAATTTTCTATTACATAGAATAGAACCCTTAAAGCCTTATGTAATGCCAGTAAATCCTTTTGAGAATCATAAGGATGCCAAATCTAGTTTGATGGGTTTAAAAAGTTCACTTCAACACATAAAAGAAGGAAGTCCATTAGGAATTTTTCCTGCGGGGGAGGTTTCAACTTACAGAGATGGAAAATTAATAGTTGATAAACCTTGGGAGTTAGGAGCTGTTAAGCTAATAAAGAAAGCAGAAGTACCGGTAATTCCCATATATTTTCATGCAAAAAACAGCAAGCTTTTTTATGTTTTATCAAAAATTAATGATACGTTTAGAACAGCTAAATTACCTTCAGAGTTGTTAACTCAAAAAAATAGAGTCATCAAGGTTAGAATAGGCAAACCTATATCGGTTAAAGATCAATTAGAATACAAAGACATTAATTCTTTTTATGAATATTTGAGAAAGAAGACATATATGTTAGCAAATCCTTTCGTAAAAAACCCACAAAATATCCTTTCCACTCAAAATTTAAAAATTACAATACCTCCCAAAAAAATAACTTCTCAAAAAAGTACTCAAGGTTTTATTAAAGAAGTTATTTCATTAAGAAAAAAAGGTAAAAGGCTTTTGGAAAGTAAAAACTATGAGGTGTTTTTTGCACCGGCTAGAGAAATACCAAATCTATTACACGAGATAGGTAGACTCAGAGAAATTACTTTTAGAGATATTGGAGAAGGAACAAACAAGGCTATAGATATAGATAAATTTGACAAGTATTACCATCATTTATTCCTTTGGGATAGACAATCTAAGGTTTTGGTAGGGGCCTATAGAATGGGCCTTGGAAAAGATATTTACAAAAAACATGGAATTTCTGGTTTTTACATTCAAACTTTATTTCGTTTGGAGCCAGAGTTGCATGGCATGATGGAGCGAACAATTGAAATGGGTAGGGCTTTTATTATAAAAGAGTATCAACAAAAGCCAATGCCACTCTTTCTTCTTTGGAAAGGTATTGTTCATATCACTTTAAGGTATCCAGAGTATAAATATTTAATGGGCGGTGTAAGTATTAGTAATCAATTTTCTGATTTTTCAAAATCATTAATGATAGAATTTATGAAATCACATTATTATGATCCCTATATAGCTCAGTATATTCAACCCAAAAAAGAATTTAAAGTTAAATTAAAAGACGCAGATAAAGATTTTGTTTTTGATGCTGCAAAAGCAGATATGCAAAAATTTGACAAGGTAATAGATGAAATAGAGCCTGGAGCTTTAAGAATTCCTGTGCTGATAAAAAAATATGTAAAGCAGAATGCCAGATTGGTTGCTTTTAATGTAGATCCAAAATTTAATAATGCTGTTGATGGACTAATGTATATTAAGGTTTCAGATATTCCAGAAAGTACAGTTAATCCAGTAATGGAAGAATTTCAGGCTGAATTGGAAAGAAAATCAACAGAAGAAAATTAAAAGTAGCTTACCATAATTTATCCCAATAAGAGTAAGCTGAAATTCAAGTATTTAAACTTTGTAAGAATTAAGAAAAAGGTGTAGTTTTGCACTCAATTTTTTTAAGAATAATACACGAAAATGGATATTACAAGAGAGAATATTGACGCATTAAATGCCGTTGTAAAAGTAGATGTAACCTTAGACGATTATCAGCCAAAGGTTGATAAAATTTTAGTTGACTATCGAAAAAAAGCAGACATTCCAGGTTTTAGAAAAGGTCATGTCCCAATGGGAATGATTAAAAAGCAGTATGAGAAATCTGTTATGATAGATGAAGTAAATAAACTTTTACAAGACTCACTAAACAAATATCTAACTGAAGAAAAATTAGAAATTTTAGGCAATCCAATTCCAAAAATTGAAGAAAATTTTTCTTGGGATACCAAAAATTTTTCTTTTGAATTTGAATTGGGCTTAGTTCCTCAATTTGAGGTTAATTTAACCTCAAAAAAGAAAATTACTCAATACGCTATCATTGCGGATGAATCTTTAATAGATAAAGAGGTAGAAAATCTACAATCCCGTTATGGAAAAATGTCTGCAGTAGATATCATTAACGAAAAAACAAATGTTACGGGTACTTTTGTTAACGAAGAAAAAGAGATTGAAAATAAATCTACTATTACTCTATCTGATGTAAAGGGAAAAGCAAACTTAAAAAAGTTTGTGGGTTGCAAAGTAGGTGATGTTATTGAATTAAAAACAAAAGGTTTGTTTTCTGAGGATTCAAAACTAATGGCTGCTCTTAGTCTTTCTAATGATGAAATAGAAGGCTTAAACATAAAGGTTTTGTTTACTATAGAGGAGACTACTGAAATTGAATTAGCTGATTTGGATCAAGAGTTATTTGATAAATTATTCACAGATGGGAGCGTAAAGTCAGTAACTGAATTGAGAAATAAGATTAAAGAAGATGCAGAAAAGCAATTTCAACAACAAGCAGATCAGCAATTATTAAATTCAGTTACAGAATTTTTAATTGACAATACAAGTTTTGATTTACCCTCAGCATTTTTACAAAAGTGGTTAGCTACAGCAGGAGAAAAACAATTAACTTCAGAACAAGCAGCTGAGGAGTATAATAAATCAGAAAAAGGGTTGCGTTACCAATTAATTCAGGAGAAAATATTAAAAGAAAATGATATTAAACTGGATTATGAAGAATTAAAAGACTATGCAAAAGGGTTTATAAGAACTCAGATGGCACAGTTTGGAAATATGAATCCTGAAGATGCTGAGTTAGATGATATAGCGAATAGGATTCTTGGAAATCAAGAAGAAGCAAAAAAACTTCAAGATCAATTATTAAGTCAAAAATTAATGACTTTTTATAAAGAGAAAATGACGTTTAAAACAAAAAAAGTAAATTATGAAGGCTTTGTAAAAGAAGTTTATAAATAATCTTTAACTTTTAATAAAAGCTAAAAAACTTCTCTTTAGAGAAGTTTTTTTTGCTTTATGGAGTTTCAAAATTATTCACTAATAGTTACTATCTTTACAAGTATAATATTTAAAAAAAATAGATCAATGGATTACGGAAGAGAATTCGAGAAATATGCAACTAAACACCAAGGAATTAGTAGCACATATTACAATCAGTTAATCACAAATATGACTCCTAATATCATAGAAGAGCGCCAATTAAATGCTGTTGCAATGGATGTTTTTTCTCGTTTAATGATGGATAGAATTATTTTTTTAGGAACAGGTATTAATGACCAGGTAGCAAATATTATCCAAGCTCAGTTATTGTTTTTAGAAAGTGTAGATTCTTCAAAAGATATTTCAATATACATTAATTCACCAGGTGGTGGGGTATATGCAGGATTAGGAATCTATGATACTATGCAATTTATAAAACCAGATGTAGCAACAATTTGTACAGGAATGGCAGCTTCCATGGGAGCAGTTTTGATGTGTGCAGGAGAAAAAGGAAAACGTTCTGCGCTTCCACATTCTAGAGTAATGATTCATCAACCATTAGGTGGGGCTCAAGGACAGGCGTCAGACATTGAGATTACTGCACGTGAGATTATGAAATTGAAAGATGAATTGTATCAAATAATTGCAAAGCATTCAGGACAGACGGTTAAAAAAGTACATGACGATTCTGATCGTGATTATTGGATGAAGGCAGAAGAGGCAAAAGCTTATGGGATGATTGACGAAGTTTTGATAAGAAAGTAACTGCTATAATTTAATAGTAATATAGTAATGGCAAAAGAAGAAAATTTAGAGTGTTCATTTTGTGGGCGAAAAAAATCTGAAACAGATTTATTAATTGCCGGTATGGATGCACATATTTGTGATAAATGTATCGAACAAGCACATGGTATAGTTGAAGAAGAAATTTCAGAAGCTTCAACAGCAGGTTTAGCAAAAGAAATTATTCTTAAGAAACCCTTAGAAATTAAATCTTTTTTAGATCAATATGTCATTGGGCAAGATGAGACAAAAAAAGCAATGTCAGTTGCGGTATATAACCACTACAAAAGACTTACTCAAGTAAATGATGAAAATGAGGTTGAGATTGAAAAAAGTAATATAGTTTTAGTTGGTGAAACAGGAACAGGAAAAACTTTAATAGCACGTAGTATTGCTAAAATGCTAAATGTTCCTTTTTCCATTGTAGATGCTACTGTACTAACTCAAGCAGGTTATGTTGGTGAAGATGTAGAGAGTATCTTAAGTAGGTTATTACAAGCTGCAGATTATGATGTTGCAAAAGCACAAAAAGGAATTGTATTTATTGACGAAATAGATAAAATTGCCAGGAAAGGAGACAACCCATCAATTACAAGAGACGTATCTGGAGAAGGAGTTCAACAAGCATTATTAAAATTATTAGAGGGCTCTGTTGTAAATGTTGCTCCAAAGGGAGGAAGAAAACATCCTGAACAAAAATTTATAGAAATTAATACAAAAGATATTTTATTTATTGCTGGTGGTGCCTTTTCTGGAATTGATAAAATGATCAGTAAAAGGTTAAATATGCAAGCGGTTGGTTTTAATGCATCAATAGAAGAGGATAAAATTGATGAGGAAAACTTACTTCAGTATATCATTCCATCAGATCTGAAATCATTTGGATTAATCCCTGAAATTATTGGACGGTTACCAGTTTTAAGTTATATGAATCCTCTAGATGCAGAAATCTTGAGATCAATTTTAACAGAACCTAAGAACTCAATTATTAAACAATATGAAAAACTCTTTTCAATGGATGATGTAGATTTTACTATTGAAGAAGGTGCTTTAAATTATATAGTTGGAAAAGCAGTTGAATATAAACTGGGAGCAAGAGGATTGCGTTCTCTTTGTGAGGCTATTCTTACAGACGCTATGTTTGAGTTGCCTAGTTCTGATGAAAAACAACTAGTTGTCACGAAAGATTATGCAGAGGAAAAAATGACAAAAACAACCTTAAAAAAACTAAGAGCAGCCTCTTAATTTTTTGATTTCAAACAATACATTTACCTCATTAATTAAATTAGTGAGGTTTTTTAATTTTCAAATCATTCAAAATTTCTAATTACTATATTTGTTTTAACTTTTCCAAGTCTATTTTAAATGATATCAAGAAGTACCATCGATCAAGTTTTTGAAACTGCCCGTGTAGAGGAGGTAATCGGTGAGTTTGTTCAATTAAAAAAAGCAGGAAGCAACTTTAAAGGATTAAGTCCTTTTACTGACGAAAAGTCTCCATCTTTCATGGTTTCACCAGTAAAACAAATTTGGAAAGATTTTAGTACAGGGAAAGGGGGTAATGCAGTCTCTTTCTTGATGGAACATGAACATTATTCTTATCCTGAGGCCATAAAGTTTCTTGCTAAAAAATACAATATAGAAATTGAAGAAACTGTTCAGTCAGATCAAGAAAAGGAGCAGATGAATGAACGGGAAAGCATGTTCTTAGTTTCAAATTTTGCGAAAGAATATTTTCATGACATTTTATTAAATTCTACTCAAGGAAAAGCAATTGGTCTTTCCTATTTTAAAGAAAGAGGTTTTAATGAAAATAGTATCAAAAAATTTGATTTAGGCTATTGCTTAGACAATTGGGACTCTTTTACAAATGAAGCCTTAAAAAAAGGTTATGATATAAAATACTTGGCAAGCACAGGCGTAACTATTGTTAGAGAAAAGAAACAATTTGATCGTTTTAAAGGCCGTGTGATGTTTCCTATTCATAGTATGTCTGGGCGAATTTTAGGTTTTGGTGGAAGAACCCTATCAAGTGATAAAAAAACTGCTAAATATGTGAATTCTCCTGAAAGTGATATCTATCACAAAAGTAAAATTCTGTACGGAATCTATCAAGCAAAAAAAGAGATTGCTAAACAAGATAATTGCTATTTGGTAGAAGGGTATACAGATGTTATTTCTTTCTATCAATCAGGAATCGAGAATGTCGTAGCATCATCAGGAACTGCGTTAACCTCTGATCAGATTAGGTTAGTTCACAGGCTCACTAAAAATATTACTGTCTTATTTGATGGAGATGCTGCGGGAATTAGAGCCTCTTTAAGAGGAATAGATTTAATACTTGAGCAAGGAATGAATGTGAAAGTTGTTGCTTTTCCTGATGGAGATGATCCAGATAGTTTTGCGAAAAAACATTCCGAAGCTTCTTTGAGAGAATATTTAGAAGAATCTTCACAAGACTTTATTAATTTTAAAGTATCACTTTTAATGAAAGACGCGAATAATGATCCTGTAAAAAAAGCAGGTTTAATTCGTGATATTGTAACTAGTATTTCTAAAATTCCAGATAGTATTCAACGCGAAGTTTATGTGCAAGAATGTTCACGTATTATGGAAATCTCAGAACGTGTTTTATTTAGTGAATTAGCACAGTTAATTTCAAAAAACTCACAAGATTACAAAAAAAATCAGCAAAAAGAAAAACAATCATTTGAGGTTATTAAAAAGCAAACTGAACAATTAAAAGAGGTAAACTCTTTGTTTATTTTGGAAAGAGAAATAATTAGAATTTTATTATTATTTGGCAACCAGGAAACAGATTTTGTTGATTTTATAGAAGTTGAAGATGAAGACGGAGTGATCCATTTAGAAAAAGAAAAATACACTAATCAGGTTTCTAAAGAGTTATATTTAAATCTTCAAGATGATGAAATAGAGTTTTCAAATGAAATTTTTCAAAGTATTTATTATGAAATGATACATCAATTAAATCAAGAGGATAAAATTGAAATGGAAACATTTATAAACCATTCAAATCCAGATATATCCTCAATTGTAACCTCAATTTTAATGGATGATGAAAAATACACATTAAGTGACTGGAAGCGAAAAAATATTTTTGTTACTGAATCTGTAGAAGTGTTGTCAAAGTTAGTATCTGATGCTATTTTAAATTTAAGAAGAATTCTTATTGATAAAAAAATACAGCAGCTTATCAATCCTAGTGAAGGGGAAGCTGTAAATAATATTGACCTAGAAATGATTCAAAACTACACTGAATTAAAAAAACGACTGTATAGTAAGTTGATGAGGGTTGTATAATTAGCGCTAAACAAGTAATTTTATTATTATAGGTTAATTTTATTATTTATTTTTGTAAAAAAATTTACCCCTATGAAAAAAATTAAACTTTTAACAAAATCATTATTTTTAATGCTAACAGCTCCTTTAGAAATATCAAAAGGTCAAAGACGTAGAAAGTTATTAAAAGCAAAAAAATTATTAAACTCCGTTAAATTATTGTAGTTTTTTTGGAATGATACAAACAGGTATTGGATCCATTTTATGCTGATTAGACTTATTTAACTTCAAATAAGTTTTATAAACCTCTTTTTGTCTTCCATGAAGTTCGCTAATGTCTCTGCCAACTTCTACGGTATGCATAGCCCATTCTAATTCGTCATAACTGGCACCTAATTGATCTTCGTCAGTTCGGTCATCTCCCCATAAGCCATCAGTTGGAGGAGCTTGTTGAATTTCTTTATTTATTTCTAAAAAACTAGCAATAGCATACACTTCAGATTTCATTAAATCTGCTATTGGGCTTAAATCTACACCGCCATCACCATACTTTGTATAAAACCCTACACCAAAATCTTCGACCTTATTTCCAGTTCCCGCAACCAACAAATTATCCAAACCAGCAAAATAATACAAGCTAGTCATCCGTAATCTAGCCCTAGTATTAGCTAAACTCATAAAGCGGTCATCTTCGTTATCTACTTTTGGCATAGCTTCTACTAAACTATTAAAAACAGGGGTCAAATTCACACAGGTTGAGCTAACATTCTCGAATTGATCTTTAAGGGAAGAAATATGTTGAGTTGCTCTATTCACTTGATTTTTTTCTTGATGAATAGGCATCTCTAAACATAATGTAGGAAAACCAGTTTTAGCACATAATGTGGAAGTGACGGCAGAATCTATACCTCCCGAAACACCAATTACAAAACCTTTAACTCCCGCATTAGATGCATACTCTTTTAACCATGAAACAATATATTGAGTAACTTTTTCAACTTGCATAGAAAACTATTTTAGTATTTTTGACGTTCTTAACACGTAGCTAAGATACAAAGCATATGCGAAATTATTTCTTATTTTTCTTTCTTCTACTATTTTTCAATTCTTGTCAAAAAGAAGTCAAAAATAATATTGATACTTCAACTATTGAGGTGAAATTTATGATTAATCGATTTGAACAAGATTTTTATAGTCATAAAGGAGAAGATCTTGAAGAGCTTAAAAAGAAATATCCGATACTCTTCCCTGAAAACACCCCCGATAGTATTTGGATGGCTAAAATTAAAGATAAAGATGAACAAGAATTATATACTGAAACTCAAAAATTATATTCTTCATTTTCTGACATTGAAACAGAATTAAGATCATTATTTAAATACATCACCTATTATAACCCTATGTTTAACACTCCAAATATAATTACGGGACTAAGTAATATAGATTACAATTACAGGGTTATTTATAATCAACGTTTAGTCTTTATCTCTCTTGATGTATATCTTGGTAGTAAGCACCCATTTTACGGTGATTATCCTGCTTATATTAAGCAAAATAATGTTCGAGAAAGAATTGTTGTTGATGTTGCTAATGCTATTATAGATTCGCAAATTAAACCACTAACTAATAGATCTTTTCTTGCAAAAATGATTCATGAAGGGAAAAAATTATATCTCTTAGACTTGTATTTACCATTAAAGTCAGATGCTGTAAGAATTGGATATACGAAACAAAAATATGACTGGGCCATCACTAATGAAGAGCAAGTATGGAAATACTTTATAGAAAATAATCTATTGTACAGTACAGATACAAAACTGAATAAAAGATTTTTAGAAGATGCTCCTTTTTCAAAATTTTATTTAAGTGAAGATAAAAATTCTCCTGGCCGAATAGGACAGAGGATTGGGCTACAAATTGTCCGTTCATTTATGGATAATAATGATGTATCTTTGTCAGATTTATTAATAAAAGATGGAGAAGAAATCTTTAAAAATTCTAAATACAAACCAAGAAAATAATGGCCGTAGCACACACTTCTAAAATTGAATTTACTGTTGAATTAGATGAAAATAAAATTCCTGAAAATATAAGTTGGACAGCTGAGGATGGAGGAATTGAAGATGAATCTTCAAAAGCAATTATGTTATCTGTTTGGGATCACCAAAAAAAGGATACCCTACGAATGGATCTTTGGACTAAAGATATGCCAGTTGACGAAATGAAGCAATTTTTTCATCAAACTTTAGTTTCCATGGCTGCAAGTTTTGAACGTGCAACAGATGATCAAAAAATGTCCGCAACTATGAGAGATTTTTGCGATTATTTTGCAGAAAAACTTGAGTTAAAGAAATAGTTCTGTTATGTCCCTGTAAAAAATTAAGTTGAGATTGTTGAGTCGTGAAGATTTATTATGCTTAAAATTTGTTTATAATCCTCGTAGTTGTTCACAAAATCTAATTCAGACACATCAATAATTAATGTATTAAGATGTTGCTCGGTCTTAATAAAGCCACTGTAACCGTCATGAATTTTTTGTAAATAACCTGCCTCTATGTTTTGTTCATAGTCCCGACCTCTTTTTTTAATATTGTCTAAAAGTCGATTTGTATTTTGATATAAGTAAATGTATAAATCTGGTTTTGAAATTTCTCTATACATGATGTCAAAAATTTTTCTGTACAAAGTATATTCCTCTTTCTGTAAAGTTACTTGTGCAAAAATTAACGATTTGAAAATATAGTAATCAGAGACAATTAGGTTTTTAAATAAATCAAATTGAGCTAAATCATCGATAAGCTGCTGATACCTGTCTGCCAGAAAACTCATTTCTAAAGGAAAGGCAAATCGTTCTTTGTCATTATAAAATTTTGGAAGAAATGCATTATCCGCAAATCGTTCTAAAACAACTTTAGCATTAAATTCATCACTCATTAATTTTGCTAAAGAGGTTTTTCCAGCGCCTATATTACCCTCAATAGCGATGTAGTTATATTTTTCGGTTAAAGGAATAGGTCTAATTAACTTGGCTGAAATTTTTTCAATTAATGAAGCGTCACTGCAATTATTTAAACAACTAACAAGTTGTTTTTTTTCTATAGGGTGAAGTGTGTTTTTTGCGATTTCAACTAAAGGAACCAGCACGAATTTTCTCTCTAGCATTCTAGGATGGGGGATGGTCACTTCTTTTGAAAATATGATTTCGTTATCAAATAATAAAATATCGATATCGATTTTTCTGTCAGAATAACCGTTTGTTTTTTTTCTCTCCCTACCGTATTTGTTTTCTATACCTAAGAGCTTCTTAAGTAAGTTCTCAGGCTGAAGATATGTTGAAACACTGATACATATATTATAAAAATCTTCTCCTTCATATCCCCAAGAACTCGTTTTATATACAGATGATATTTTTTGAATAGCACCAATATTCTCAGCAATATCATGTATTGCTTTTTGTAGAGTTTTTAGTTTATCTCCTTGGTTAGAGCCTAGAGATAGATATGTTAGACGTTGTATTTTCATTTTGATTTTACAAAGAAACTAAATTAAAGCATATCGGTTGTATGTAAATAAAAAAATCGCCAAAAAAATTTTGGCGATTCTAAATTTATTATAAGAAAGGTTTTACTCTTCTTTCTTGTCATCTTCTTTAGGTTTTCGATCATCTCGAGGTCTTCTATCATCTCTACGATTATCACGTCCGCGATTGTCTCTACTTCCTCTTTGATCTCGCCCACGAGAATTATCTCTTGGTGGTCTCTCTACAAAACCTTCTGGTTTAGGTAAAATTGCTTTTCTAGAAACTTTTTCTTTTCTTGTTCTAGGATCTAAACCAAAGTATTTAACATCTAATACATCACCCATTTTAACAACATCGGTAACATTATTTGTACGTTCCCAAGCTAGCTCACTTACGTGAAGTAAAACTTCATTACCAGGAGCTTCAGTATATTCAACAACAGCACCAAAATCTAAAATTTTGATAACTTTCACTTCATACACAGAACCTTTCTCAGGTTTAAACATCATCGATTCTATTCTAGCAATAACAGCTTCAATACCTTCAGGTTTTGTTCCTAAAATTTCGATGATACCCTCTTCAGTAACTGCATCCTCTGTAATTACAATAGTGGTTTCAGTTTCCTTCTGTAATTCCTGAATGTGTTTACCACCTGGTCCAATAAAAGCACCGATTAATTCATTAGGAATCCTTCTGTTTATCATTTTAGGAGCATGAGCTTTTACTTCTTCATTTGCTGTAGCAATAGTATCAGTAATTTTCTCTAAAATGTGTAAACGACCATCACGAGCTTGTTTTAGTGCGTTTACTAAAATTTCATAAGGTAATCCCTTAATCTTAATATCCATCTGACATGCTGTGATTCCTTCAGAAGTTCCAGTAACTTTGAAATCCATATCACCTAAGTGATCCTCGTCTCCAAGAATATCAGATAATACTGCATAACGATCACCATCAGAAATTAATCCCATAGCGATACCAGATACGGGTCTAGTCATTTGAACTCCTGCATCCATTAAAGCCATAGTTCCTGCACAAACTGTAGCCATGGAAGATGAACCATTAGATTCTAAAACTTCAGACACAACTCTAACAGTATAAGGGCAATCATCTGGAATCATTCCTTTTAAACCACGTTGTGCTAAATTACCATGACCAACTTCTCTTCTAGAAGTACCTCTTAAAGGTCTTGCCTCACCTGTACAAAAAGGAGGGAAGTTATAATGTAAATAAAATTTCTCTTCACCTTCGTAAGACGGCATGTCTATTTTGTTAGCATCTCTTGATGTTCCTAAAGTAACTGTAGCAAGTGCTTGAGTTTCTCCTCTAGTAAATATTGAAGAACCATGAACAGATGGTAAATAATCTATTTCTGACCAGATTGGTCTAATTTCATCTGTTTTACGACCATCTAAACGAATTCCTTCAGCTAGCGTTAGCTCTCTTACAGCTTCCTTTTCAGCTTTTCTGTAATAACCACCTACTAAATGACCGAATTCTGCCATTTCTTCTTCTGTAAAAGAAGCTTTAACCTCTTCTTTTACCTCAGAAAATGCTGCTCCACGTTCGGCTTTGGATGTACCTTTCTTAGCAATTGCATAACATTTGTCATATGCTAAATCGTGAACTCTTTTTTCTAATTCTTCATTTTGCTCTGCTGTTTCGTATTCGCGAACTTCTTTCTTACCGAAAGCTTCTGCTAAACGAACCTGAGCTTCTATTTGAATTTTTATAGATTCGTGAGCAAATTTAATTGCATCTGCCATTTCTTCCTCAGAAATTTCATCCATTTCACCTTCAACCATCATTACTGAATCAGCTGAGGCACCAATCATCATATCTATATCTGCATCTGCTAATTGAGCCCTACTTGGGTTAATAACAAATTCTCCATTTACTCTTGCAACACGTGCTTCCGAAATAGGACATTCAAAAGGAAAATCACTCAACTGAATCGCTGCTGAAGCTGCTAAACCTGCTAATGCATCTGGCATAACATCTTCATCATGAGACATTAATTGAATCATTACTTGAACTTCTGAATGATAATCTTTTGGGAATAGTGGACGTAAAACACGGTCTACTAAACGCATTGTTAATACTTCTCCGTCACTTGGTCTAGCTTCTCTTTTAAAGAAACCCCCAGGATAACGACCTGCTGCTGCAAATTTTTCTCTGTAATCTACGGTTAATGGTAAAAAATCAACGGGGCTCTGTTTGTAGTTAGATACAACTGTACATAACAACATTGCTTTTCCCATTTGAACAACAACTGAACCGTGAGCTTGTTTAGCTAGTTTACCGGTTTCTAATGAGATGGTTCTTCCATCTCCAAGGTCTATGACCTCTCTAAATACTTTTGGAATCATACTTTAATAATTCTTTCTTAATTAAACTTTTTCTTGTTGTGTGTGTTGTTGTGTGTTTGTTTTAATCCAATGGAAGTAAAAATTAAAAGAGGTAGCTTAAGCTACCTCTTTTGAATAGGTATTATTTTCTAATTCCTAATTCTTTAATTATTGCACGATATCTAGTGATATCTTTTTTCTTTAGATAGTCTAAAAGACTTCTACGCTTTCCAACCATTTTTACTAGAGAACGCTCTGTATTAAAATCTTTACGATTTTGCTTTAAGTGCCCCGTTAAATGATTAATTCTGTGCGTAAATAACGCAATTTGTCCTTCGGCAGAACCGGTGTTAGTTTTACTATTACCGTGTTTTTCGAAGATTGTTTCTTTTACTTCTTTTGTCAAATACATGCCAATATTATTTAAATGATTTTTATGTACATCAATGATTTTTTCATTGAAGTGGCAAATGTACAATTATTTTATATGTTAACCTATAAATTTTATAGTGATAAATAAAGGTAAAGAAGCGGGATAACTTATTACAATAGAGGTGGTTGAAGAAGTTAACCTAAACAAGATTTTTTTATGCTCTTATGGCCTGATTTTGTATCAGGTCTATGTAGAGATTGACTTGCTTTTTTAAATCTTTTCTTTCATAAATTGCATCAAGAAATCCATGTTCTAACACAAATTCAGATCGCTGAAACCCCTCTGGTAAATCTTTACCAGTAGTATCTCTAACAACTCTAGGTCCAGCAAATGCAATTAAAGCATTAGGCTCTGCAATATTAATATCTCCTAGCATCGCAAATGAAGCAGTAGTTCCTCCTGTAGTTGGGTCTGTACATAAAGAGATATAGGGTATTTTTGCTTCGGCAAGTTGTGCAAGTTTAGCAGAAGTTTTTACCAATTGCATTAAAGATAAAGAAGCTTCCATCATTCTGGCTCCCCCAGATTTTGAAATCATTAAGAAGGGCAATTTATTTTGAATTGAATATTCTATGGCTCTTGCAATTTTTTCTCCAACAACACTTCCCATAGATCCTCCAATAAATGAAAAATCCATAGCCGCTATTACAATTTCTTTACCCAAAGATTTACCTACGGCTGTTCTTACGGCATCTTTTAGTTTAGTTTTTTCTTGTGCAGCTTTTAATCGATCCGGGTATTTTTTTGTGTCTTCAAATTTAAGAGGATCTTTTGCTGTAATTTTTGAATTTAATTCTTTGAATTTATTGTTATCAAAGAGCATTTCAAAGTATTCTTTACTGCCAATTTTAACATGATATCCATCCTCAGGGCTTACATAAAGATTGCGTTTTAATTCTTCAGTATCTATTATTTTACCACTAGGTGTCTTATACCACAAGCCTTTTGGTGTGTCTTTTTTTGCTTCTGTAGGTGTATTAATCCCTTTTTCTTTTCTTTTAAACCAAGCCATATACTACTAGTTAGTCATCTGTTTTGTGTTGTTAATTTAAGTCAATATTGACTTAAACCAAGTTCACAAATTTAATGGATTAATATTTAACTTTCCAATAAAAAAGAAAGTCTGTTTAAAATTTAAACAGACTTTCATATTTGTAGTTTTATTAAACTATAATGTATTTACATTATTTAGATCTTCAAAAGCTTTCTTTAATCTAGTTTTGAAAGTAACTTCTCCTTCGCGCAACCATTTTCTTGGATCATAATATTTTTTATTAGGTTGATCTGCACCATCAGGGTTTCCAATTTGATTTGCTAGGTAGTCTGCTTTACCTTGCATGTAATCTCTAATCCCTTCTGTAAAAGCATATTGTAAATCAGTATCAATATTCATTTTAATAACACCATAACCAATAGACTCTCTAATTTCTTCTAGGGTAGAACCTGATCCTCCATGAAATACAAAATCAATTGTATTGTGAGCAAGATTGTATTTTTGAGAAACATGCTCTTGTGAGTTTTTTAGAATTTTTGGAGTTAATTTTACATTCCCAGGCTTATAAACTCCATGAACATTTCCAAAAGCTGCAGCAATTGTAAATTGAGGGCTAACCTTCATTAATTCCTCATAAGCATATGCTACTTCCTCTGGTTGTGTGTATAATTTAGATACATCTACATCAGAATTATCAACACCATCTTCTTCCCCTCCTGTAATTCCTAATTCAATTTCTAAAGTCATTCCCATTTTAGACATTCGTGCTAAATAGGTTTTACAAATTTCAATATTTTCTTCTATAGGCTCTTCAGATAAATCAATCATGTGAGAGCTATAAAGAGGTTTTCCGGTAGCGGCAAAATGTTCTTCACTTGCTGCTAACAAACCATCAATCCATGGTAATAATTTTTTAGCACAATGGTCTGTATGTAAAATTACAGGAACTCCGTATGCCTCAGCTAATAAATGGATGTGTTTAGCACCTGCTACTCCTCCTGCTATCGCTGCTTTTTGATCCTCATTAGATAATCCCTTTCCAGCATTAAACTGCGCACCACCATTTGAGAATTGAATAATTACAGGAGCATTTAGTTCTTTTGCTGTTTCTAATACTGCATTAATGGTATTTGAACCTACAACATTTACAGCAGGTAAAGCAAATGCTTTTTCTTTAGCAAGTTTAAAAATAGCTTGAACTTCTTCTCCAGTAGCAACTCCTGGTTTAATATTGTGACTCATTTTATTTGTTTTAAATGATTGAATTTAAGGCATCAAAAGTAATCAAAAAATAGCTATTAGTAGAGAATTTAATTGCCGATGAGCTTAAAAATCATCGAAATCGTTGTAGGAAAAAAGTGAACTAGTTTAAAACGGATAATTAATTCCAATGTTATATACAGCATTTGAAAAATTGTAATTCCTAAACCATTTATTTGTTTCTAAATAGGGTTCATGCATTTTAAAACCAAGGTCTAATCTAAAGACTAAAAAACTAAAATCATACCTAAGTCCAAAGCCAGATCCAACAGCAATATCTTTCACTGAATTAATCCCATTAAATTTTGCCTCATCTTCAGCAAATATTGAATTTGTAATATCCCATATATTTCCGGCATCAACAAACAAGGCTCCCTTTAAACTTCCAAACAAATCAAACCGATATTCAGCACTAGTTAAAAATTTCAGACTTCCAATATTATATTCCAATCCAGAATTTCTATTTCCTGGGCCCAAGTCATAGGTTTGCCACGCTCTTATGTCATTTGAGCCTCCAGCAAAATAACTTTTAGTAAAAGGTATTGCAGAATTATCATAAGGAATAATTGCCCCAATAAAACTTCTAAAACCAATTACTGAGGAGTCATCTATTTCCCAAAACTTTTTATATTCAATGTCAGTTTTAAAATACTGAGCTAATGGAATATTAAAAATAGTTTTTCTATTGTTATTGTTTTTTTTATTTGATAATAATCCTCCAATATTTCCTGAGTTTGCAACTCTTATTTTAAAAAAAGAAAAATTATTATCTCTGAAGTCACTCTGGTTATTGTAGGTAAATGAATATGCAATTGTTGGAATTAAAAAATCTGAAGTTATGATATTGTATCGATCTAAAATATTCAAATTATTTCTGAAAGAATCAGGATTGTTAGTTAGAAAATTAGGATCATTAAAAACAGTACTCATAAATGAAACAGTTTCTTGCTGCCTCTCTAAGTTGTAATCAGGGTTGTTATAAAACTCTCTTGCAATAGAATTTAGTTTAATATATTCGGAATTATAGATGTCAAAGTAATTCCCAATTCTTAAGTTTCGAACATATTGAGTATTGAAAATATCCAATTGAATTGTTTTTTTTGCATTGTATTGCCATTTATAACTCATCAATGCTGTAAGGGTTTCTCGATCAAGGCCAATATTCTGCTGAATACTTGTTCCTAATGAGAATACAGTTCTTGGAGACATTCTTTTTGGAACTAATTTATTGATTCCAAAAGGCGCAACAAATCGAGGAATTTCTAAAGACATATCTGCTCCAATTTCCCATGAGTTGAAAAATTGTTCTTCTTTATTCGCATCTTGGGAAGCGTTAAAAAATGAACTCAAAAATGAAAGTTTAAAAATTTCGGCACCCTTAAAGATATTTCTATTTACTATGGAGAATTTTGCTGAAACACCCAGGTCTCTGATGTTTGAATGCGTGAGTTCAGTTTCTAAATCTAAACTAAACTTATCTAAAGGTGTTAGTAAAATAGATACATCTAGTTGATTATTTAGACTATCTACGGGCTCATATTTAATATTAATTACCTTAAAATTTCTTAATGATTTTAAATGTTTTCTAGTTAAGTTTCTTAGAGAATCAGCATAAACTTCGCCAGGTTTAATAAAGATAGACTCTGATAAAAGTTTTGGGTTGTACTTTATTTTATTATGGGCAAGAAAAGTAATTCCTTTGAAGCTGGTAGAGTCTTGGTTAGGGTTGTCTTTCTGAGAAAAAGAATAATCTGTAAAAACAGTAACTTTTCTAATTTTTTGAATTGTATAGGGTTTTAGAATATAATCACCATTAGTTTTTAAAATTCTTTTTTTATCAAAAATAACTAGATCAATATTTGTTTTATAATTGTTTGTATTCGCTGTATCTATATTGTAATAGCCCAAATCATTTTCTGTAAAGTGATAAATACCATTATTTCTAAAAAGGTTAGTAATTCTTTTAGCTTCTTTAATAAAATTACTCTCTATAAATTGATCTCCACTTTTCAAGTAGGATAATGCTTTTTTTGATTGATATAAAGAGTCTAAAACAGGAGATTTTATTTTTGTTCTTACGGAATCTAAATACGTTGGACGACCTGTATTAATTATATAATCTATTTCTCCCTTTTTATTTTTTAATAGTTTTTTATTAGAACTTACTTCTACTCTAAAATAACCTCTATTTTTATGGTATGCAGTAAGATTATTAATGGTTTTTTTAATTTTAATATCATCAATGGTTATTGGAGCTTGACCGTTTTTTAAAAACCAATTATTTAAACGAATCATACTATTTGCAAATGAGATACTTTGCTTTTCAGAAAAAACATTTTTAATAAAATTATAGGTTTTTGGTTTAAGATTTCCCCAATCTGAGGCTTTTTCTGGCTTTTTGTTGTCTCCTAGATTATAAAAATATAATGACAGTGGGAGCCCTAATGTTTTACTATTTGGTTTTTGAACCAATAACTCAATTAAATCTGTATTGGTGTTTTTTTTATCATTTATAATAATTGTATTCTGAGTCAATAAATATTTAGCGTCTTTTACTCTCTTTACCGAGCTACAAGCCGATAAAAACAAGATTAATAAAAAGTAGATAAATATTTTTTTCATGAATTACATTCAAAATATAAACTCAAAAATACTACTTTTGATTTCTTTATTAAGATAAATTTTTTTTCAGTTGCATATAAAAACATAAGCTTCAGTTTTTATTATTCTATTTTAGTAAAATAATTTTAATTTATTAAATGAGACTATCTAATAACCATCAAAAACTAATTACCAGCTTATCTCAAAAAAAGTATCGGCAAAAACATCAATTATTTATTGCTGAAGGGGTAAAAGTAATTGAAGAGTTTCTGAAATCATCTTATGAGGTAGAGATTTTATTTTCTACAGATTCTTACTTTTCCTTTTTAGATTGTTTTGTTCAAGTGACCAATCAAGAATTAAAAAAAATAAGCAGTTTAAAGACGCCAAATAAAGTTCTAGCACTATTTAAAATCCCTTCAGAGAAAAAGGTGAATTCATCAGGTTTAATTGTTGCATTGGATACTATTAATGATCCTGGAAACCTAGGAACTATTATTCGATTGTGCGATTGGTTTGGTGTTGAACAACTAGTTTGCTCTAAAGAAACAGTTGATTGTTATAACACGAAGGTGGTTCAAGCTAGTATGGGTTCTTTAACTAGGGTATCTACTTCCTATCTTAATTTACCTGAGTATTTAAAAACAGTTTCTATTCCAATATATATTGCAGATATGAATGGAGTTAATATTCATAAAACTAAACTCCCAGCTTCAGCCGTTTTGGTTATGGGTAATGAAGCTAATGGTATTTCTGATACCTTAAAAAATTTAATTAGCAATAAGATATCAATTCCAAGATATGGTGATTCTATGCAAGTTGAAAGTTTAAATGTTGCCACAGCTACGGCTATTTTATTGAATGAATTTAGAAGATAAATTTATTCAAAAGCAAAACTTATGAAAATCCCTCGTGTAGAAAATGAATTCACAGGAGATGTCCATGGGCTATCATTATTGTTGTCATCAATAAGTTCTCTGTTCATCGCAAAAAGACCTCGAATTGATGGTGAAAACTTAAAAAAGGATAAATAAATATCTATTCCAAAACCAACTTCATACATAAAGTTTTTAGTTTTCATTCTAAATTCCCCACTATAATTATCATCAGAATTTTCTTGATTACTTGAGAAGTTGTGATCGTAAGATACACCTGCTAAAACATAGGGCCTTACGTTATTCCAACGATCAGTGCTAAATTTTAAAATTAATGGGAGGTGTAAATAGGTAGACCCAATTTCTCTAACACTATCTCTTTCTGTAAGTAAAGATGAACTATTATTAAAATAAATAGTTTTTGAATTACTCATTAAACCCGGTTCAAAACGTAAGTTTACATTTTTATGAATTCTTAAATCTGTAATTAAACCAACATTAAATCCTGAAGTAGGTTTTATTTCAATAACCGTATTTGGAAAATTACTTGGTCTATAATTAACCTTAAAATCGTTTTGATTTATACCTAAATAAAAACCATAATGAATTTTAGGGTCATCAAAAGTTGGAAGATTATCTACATTTCTTCTTTTTTGAGAAGATGCAGAAATCACCATCAAAAAACAAACAACAAAAAATACTATTTTTTTCATATTATTTAGAAGCAGAGTATATGGTGGCAACACCAAATGTAACAGGGGTATATTCTGTATTAATAAACCCATTTTTCTTCAAAATATTGTTGAAGGTTTCACCAAAAGGAAAATAATTTGCAGATTCACTCAGATAAGAGTAGGCTATTTTATCTTTAGAAAACAACTTACCAATAATTGGCAGAATAAAGGAAGTGTAGAATTTATACCCTTGTTTAAAAGGAAATTTTGTTGGATTTGAAGTTTCTAAAATAACAAATGTTCCACCTGGCTTTAAAACTCGTCTTATTTCACTCAATCCTTTTTCTAAGTTAGCAAAATTTCGAACTCCAAATGATACAGTAATGGCATCAAAAGTACTGTCTTCAAAAGGCATATTCTCTGAATCGCCAACAATCATTTCTATTTTATCGTTTAATTTTGCTTTGGCTATTTTTTCTTTTCCTACGGCTAACATGCCTTCCGAAATATCTAAACCAATAATTTTATTTGGTTGAAGTGCAGACATCATTAATGCTAAATCTCCGGTTCCAGTAGCAATATCTAGAATTTGTTGAGGATTATTTTTTGAAATAATTTTCACTACTTTTTTTCTCCAACTAATATCTATTCCAAATGAGATCACTCTATTTAAATCATCATAGTTCTTTGATATATTGTTGAACATTGTAGCGACTTGCTCTTTTTTGCCCAACTTGGAGTCTTTGTAAGGTTTAATTATTTTAGACATTATTTTTTATCTATTCGCGCTTGAAATTAATTTACCCGTTAATAGCTACTACTTGACTAATTTCATTAGGAAGCATTTCTTGTAACATTGTTTCTATACCGTTTTTTAAAGTAATGGTAGAGGAAGGGCAACCACTGCAGGCTCCCTGTAAAATTACACTTACAATCTTACTTTCTTGATCATAGGATTTAAAGGCTATATTACCTCCGTCTGATGCAACTGCAGGACGAATATATTCATCTAAAATAGCTATAATTTTGGCAGGAGTTCCCTCTAATTCTCCAGTATCAAATTCTTTAGTAGAGGATTTGTTTATTTTCTCAATTGATTTTGGAAGCTCTTTAATTATGGTTTTATTTTCTTGTAAATAGGAGCTTATAAAATTTCTAATTTCAGCATAAACGTCATTCCATTCAATAATATCAAACTTAGTGATGGATATATAATTTTCAGAGATAAATACTTCTTTTACAAATTGAAATCCAAATAAAGCTTTTGCCAAGGGAGAAGATTTACTTGCTTCTTCTATGTTTTTATATTCAACATCTGTAGTTGTCAAAGACTTATTAGTTCCAAACTTCATAGTAGAAGGATTTGGGGTTGCTTCTGCATACACCTCAATCGCTGCTTTTTTTCTCGACTCTAAATTTTCTTTAATAGCAATTCCTCCAGCAGTAAAATAGGCTTCAATTTGTTCTTTAACTTCCTCTTGAACATCAATCCATTCAACAATATCAAACCGTTGAATTGCAATAAAATTTGCAGTAATGAATATTTTTTTCACGAAAGGCAAATAAAATAACTGTTGAGCTAAGGGAGAGTTTTTAGCTTCATCAATATTATTAAATTCATAACTACCTCCATTTATTAAAATTTGATTGCTTACAAATTTTAAAATGTTTTCGTTGTTGGTTGATTGAATTGTAATTTTTTGTGCGTTCATTAGAAATAATAAAAATAAACAACAAAATTAATGCAAAAAAATGAATAGATATATTAAATAGAGATAAATATGGAAGTTTAAAAGCATGAGATTATATCAATATTTTTGCTTTAATTCATTTAGATATTTACAGAAAGGCCAATTGTTATTAAAGTATTGTCAATGTCTAATTGTGCGGGATCAACCTGATTGTATTGTGGGTAAAAGTTGTATTGTTCGTTTTTATTATTTTTTCTATAGGCTAGATTGAGTTTAACCGATCCAAAATTATACCCCATTCCAAGTGAATAACTTTCTTGGTTGTCTGATACAATAGAATTTGAATAAGGACTTTCTTCATATTGGTATCCACCTCTTAAACTTAATTGATTAATTCTCCATTCTGTTCCAATATGAATAGCATTAGCTCTTCTTAATTGATTATCAAAAAATAAATTTTCTTCTGAGAAATTATCTCCAGACAAATATAACCCCTTGTAATTTTTAGAGGAGTAATCTAAACTGATCAAACCATTTTTTCCGAAAATAATTGCTGTACTTGCTGTAATTTTAGCTGGTGTTCGTAATTTATAAAGTAGTTCTTGAATGGGTAAATTACCACCAAAAGTATTATCATAAATTACATCATTATTACTTACCTCAATTTCAGTATCTCCCAAAAAACCGTCATTATTTATAATGTTAGTGTTTTCTATAAGTTCCGTAAACCACGAAGGTGATTGATAACTTAAACCTATTCGAATAGTATTAGTTGGTTTGTAAATGAAGCCAGCACTCATTGAGAAACCAACACCATTTGTGAAATTTTCTTGATAAAACCTTGAAGTTAAAGTATTTTCGTTTCCGTCATTATTATTTTCATTTAAAATTATTTGTTGACTAAAATTAATATCATAAAAATTTAGTCCAGCCCCAATATGAAGTTTTTCTAAATAAACTCCTGAGAAAGCAAAATTTAGTTCTGAAAGTTCACCATCATAAAAGTTTGAGAATTCCTGGCTTTCTGAAATATCATATACAATTGGGTTTTCGTTTTCATCAAGAGGGAAACTATCAAATGAAGAAAAACCACTATTACCTTTAGCGATAAATCTATTTTCAAAATCAGTGGAAATTCTAAAGTTAACTCCAAAAGTAAATTTAGACCAATCAGTATCAATGTTATTTTCGAAAGTAAGTACAGCTCCTGCACTAGATATATTGAAGTAATCTTCTTGAGTTGTTAAGGAATTTCCATAATAGCTTGTTGCTGTATTAGTATTTCGTATTTGAAAAGCTATTGCAGCATTATTACCATTAAAAACTGATATTCCAGCAGGGTTAATTATCATAGAAGATACATCTCCACCCACAGCACCAAAAGCTCCGCCCATAGAAACAAATCTAGCACTACCATTTCCATCATTTCTTGAAAACATTGTAGCTATATTTTGATAATCAAGAGACTGGGAATAAGACACACTTGTAAGTGTGGCAAAAACCACAAAAGAAATAATTTTTTTCATAAATTTAGATTAAATGTTAACCGCCTCTTTTTGAAACACCTTTTGAGGATGAACTTCTACTTCTAGAACCTCCGTTAGAAGACGAACTACTTCCTCGTGAATAATTACTGCTCCTAATTGATGAACTTCTTGGCGAGTTATTGCTTCTAGTTCTTGTTGAACTATTACTCCTAGATCTTGAAGCATTTGAATTATAACTAGATCTTTTAGATGAGCCACTAGAACGAACCGTTGAAGTTTTTCTAACATTTCTACTAGATCGTCTACTTTCAGCAGGAACATTTTCTGTTTGGCTGTAAACCTTGATTTTACTTTTATCCAATCTTAATCTACTAGCAAGGTCGTCTATATTAACATCTCTAACAGTATTTTGAGATCTTCTATTGGTGAAGGTTACTCTTCTGTTACTGCTACTTATTCTTCTAGAGTTTGAATAATTTCTTGAATTTAATGTGGTGTAAGAATAATTTCTTCTACCATAATTATAATTTCTATATCTGTTGCCCAAGTAACCATATCCATAAAAATTTCTTGAATTAAAATAACCATATCCATAAAAATTATTGAAAAAAGAATTGAAATATGGAAGTTGGAAATATCCATAGCCTGGCAAAAAAGAAGGGTCACCAAACCTACTTCTCCATCCAAATCTCCATGATCTTCTATTCCATGGATTTAAATAGCCAAACGTATTGTAAGGGTCGTAAAAATTCCAATAATTATTAAATCCATATCCAACATTATCTAAGTTTAGATTAATAACTATTTGTTCACTATCTGATTTTCCCCAAACACTATTTACGTTGTATGGATTTGTACTTTCAGAGGTGTTATTTGTGGTGTCTTCAATTGAGCTGTATGTTTCAACATTAGTAAGAATATCTGTATCGTTAATGATGCCAATTCTCTCAAGCTCTCTTGTAAAGTATTTATTTTCGTTTTCTTGGTATTCTTTGCTGTTATCTACAATAATTCTTGTTTTATTTTTTTCTGGGGAATAAATACCATCAGTATCAGGAACATTTTGATAAACCGTACATGAAGATATTAAAACAACTACTAATAGAAATAGAAGAGGTGATTGACTTAGTTTGTTAAGGTAGTTTAATTTCATAATAATTTTTTTAGTGTTGATAAAAACAAAATTTGTAGCTAAAAAGCATTTTTTTTTATTCTCTGTGCCTAAAATGCTTTAGTTTTGCTTTTGTATTTATACATTACATCAAATTTACAATAAATTTAACAATCTATATTAAACAACATCTGTGCCAAAGTTTGGATTATGAGTAAGAAGTTAACAAAAAGAGCAGAAGACTATTCTAAATGGTATAATGAAATTATACAGAAAGCAGACTTAGCTGAAAATTCTGCGGTAAGAGGTTGCATGGTAATCAAGCCTTATGGGTTTGCAATATGGGAAAACATGCAAGCAGAATTAGATAGAATGTTCAAAGAGACAGGACATCAGAATGCTTATTTCCCTCTATTTGTTCCTAAAAGTTTATTTGAAGCTGAAGAAAAAAATGCAGAAGGATTTGCTAAAGAATGTGCCGTAGTTACGCATTATAGATTACAAAATGATCCTGATCATACGGGTAAACTTAGAGTTGACCCGGAAGCTAAGTTAGAGGAAGAGCTAATTGTTAGACCTACCTCTGAAGCTATTATTTGGAATACTTATAAAGGATGGATTCAGTCCTACAGAGATTTACCGTTATTAATTAATCAGTGGGCTAATGTTGTTCGATGGGAAATGAGAACTAGATTATTTTTGAGGACAGCCGAGTTTTTATGGCAAGAAGGTCATACTGCACATTCAACTAAAACTGAAGCAGTAGCAGAAGCAGTTCAAATGCAAAAAATATATGCTGAATTTGCAGAGAGTTTTATGGCAATGCCAGTAGTAAAAGGCTATAAATCTGAAAGTGAAAGGTTTGCAGGTGCTGAAGATACTTATACAATAGAAGCATTAATGCAAGATGGTAAAGCTTTACAAGCTGGTACATCGCATTTTTTAGGTCAAAATTTTGCAAAAGCTTTTGATGTAAAATATACATCCAAAGAAGGTAAACAAGAATATGTATGGGCTACTTCTTGGGGAGTGTCTACTCGATTAATTGGAGGATTAATTATGACTCACTCAGATGATTTAGGGTTGGTATTACCTCCAAAACTAGCGCCAATTCAGGTAGCAATTATTCCTATTTACAAGGGGGAAGACCAATTGGCTGTCATTTCTGAAAAGGTAGAAATTATCGTAAAATCTTTAAAGTCTAAAAGAATTTCAGTCAAATTTGATGACAGAGATACTTTTAGGCCAGGAGCAAAGTTTGCAGAATACGAACTTAAAGGTGTTCCTTTGAGAATTGCTATAGGTAATCGTGATATAGAAAATAACACAGTGGAGGTAGCTCGAAGAGATACCCTAGAAAAAAAGACCATTTCTCAGGATAATTTAATTAATTATATAGAAAATTTATTAGAGGAAATTCAAGAAAATTTATTTTCAAAAGCGCTTTTATACCAGAAAAATCATATTACAGAAGTAAATAGTTTTGATGAGTTTAAAACTATAATTAATACTAAAGGAGGATTTGTTTCTGCGCATTGGGATGGAACTATTGAAACTGAAAATAAAATTAAAGAATTAACGAAAGCAACAATTCGATGCATCCCTAATGATGCTAAAGAAGAGCTTGGATTCTGTGTTTTTTCGGGTGAAAAATCAGTGAGAAGAGTCTTATTCGCAAAGGCCTATTAAATTTTTTAAAAAAATATTGCAGAATTTTAAAAACGTTGTATATTTGCATCCGCAATCAAAGGACTATTTTCTGTAAGATTGCAATTGGTCCGTTCGTCTAGGGGTTAGGACGCCAGGTTTTCATCCTGGTAACACGGGTTCGATTCCCGTACGGACTACAAGTTTTATTAAAAAAAACATTAAAGAAATGGCAAATCATAAGTCAGCATTAAAAAGAATTAGAAGTAACGAAACAAAAAGATTGCGTAATAAGCATCAACACAAAACTACACGTAACGCTGTAAGAGATTTACGTGCGTCTTCCGATAAAAAGGAAGCTGAGGGTATGCTTTTGAAAGTTGTTTCAATGTTAGATAAGCTAGCTAAAAACAATATTATACACAAAAATAAGGCATCTAATTTAAAATCTAAATTAACAAAGCAAGTAGCTACGTTATAGATTCTTAAAATATAAAATAAAAACGCTCTGTATAATTACAGAGCGTTTTTTTTATTTTTAAATAGTATTACCAATCATAACTTTTTTGAGCATCTAGTTTTATAAAAATAAAGAGTAAAAGCGTAAAACCCCATAATGACGATCCGCCATAACTAAAAAATGGTAATGGTATTCCAACTGTAGGTAAAACTCCAATCACCATCCCGATATTTACAATTAAATGGAAAAATAATATAGAGGCTACTCCATAACCATAAATTCTGCCAAATTTATTGGCATGTTTTTCTGCTCTATATATTATCCTGTAAAGAAGTGCCATAAATAACACGATAACAAAACTAGACCCTACAAAACCCCATTCCTCTCCAACAACACTGAAGATGTAGTCTGTGTCCTGTGCTGGTACAAAATTTCCTTGAGTTTTATCTCCCTCAAGAAACCCTTTTCCCCAAAATTTCCCTGAACTAATTGTTTGTATAGACTGATCTGTATTGTACCCAATTTGTTTGGTGTCTGATGTTTTTCCAAGAATTACCTCAAACCGGTCTCTTTGATGTTTTTTTAAAATATTATTGTAAGAATAATCTGCACTAAAAATAAAAAGAGAGGAAAATAAATACATTGCTACAACCTTCATCCAATTAAATTTCAAGAAGCGCTTATTCCTGTATATGTTATAAATTATAAATGTGGTAATAAGAATAAATAGCGAGCTGATGACAACTTTCATCCCAACTAAAATAGTAGCTATAAATAACACAATAGATAGCGCCCCAAAAATGATATAGGCTAAGGTTAGCCCTTCTCTATTTAAAACAAAAAAGAATGCTAAATATATAATTGCTGAACCCGGGTCATGAAGAGCTATTAAAAATGCAGGTAAAAAAATTATAATGAATGCCTTTAATTGATTTTTAAGGATACTTAAATTGTATTTTCTATCACTCATCAATTTTGCAAGAGCTAGTGCTGTAAATGCTTTTGCAAACTCTGAGGGTTGTAAACCAATCCCTCCAAAACGATACCAAGATTTTGCGCCATTAATTTCTGTTCCAAAGAGAAAAAGCCCAATTAAAGTTAATAATGAAAGAATGAAAAAAATACTTGAAAAACGCTGATAAAATTTTGAATTAATGAATAAAATTAAGATAATAAGTGGAATGCTAAATAATATCCAAAGAAGTTGCTTGCCGTATTTTGAAGAAAAATCAAATGCTTGTACACTTTCATCAGTATAGGATGCAGCATAGATGTTTATCCACCCAAATCCAACCAGTAAGGTAAAGAAAAGCACAAGTAGCCAATCAATACCAAAAAAAATATTATTTTTCTCCTGTCTCAATTTCTTTTATTGCTATAGTTTGTCTTTCATATATAGGACTTAAGTCTGTTTTTATCATTCGATCTTCAATCCATTTCCTATTCACCCTTCCTGTTAAATATTTTTCTATCATAAGACTTGTTATTGGAGCGGCAACAGTTGAACCAAACCCCCCATTTTCAATAAATACAGCAACCGCAATTTTAGGATTGTTTTTGGGAGCAAAAGCTACTAAAATAGAATGGTCTGGTAATTTAGTTTTTTTTCCTCCGACCCTCATAAAATTTTCTGAAGTACCTGTTTTTCCAACAATATCAATACCTTCAATATTTACCCAACTAGCTGTACCCGTTTTAAAAACTTCGTGCATCCCTTCGATGATTGGTTCGAAGTGTTTTTTGTCTATGGTAGTATGTTTTGGTGTTGTATATGATGAATCTGTAATGGCTTGGCTGTTAATTTTTTTAACTATATGAGGGGTATGAAAAAAACCTCTATTTGCAATAGCTGCGGTTACATTTGCTAACTGAATAGGTGTGGTTAAGACTTCTCCTTGTCCTATTGCATTTGAGATATTTGTGGATGCATTCCACCTATGTTTGTACATGCTATTATAATACTCTCCATCAGGTATCAAACCCTTGTCACCCTCTGGTAAGTCATATCCTAAATAGTTGCCTAATCCAAAACTTTTAACATGTGTACTCCAAGTATTCATTCCGCTTGTAGAATTCTTATTTTTTTCAATAATTCTCTTATATGTATTTGCGAAATAGCTATTGCAAGATTTTGAAATTGCTGAATTTAGTTGAATGGGTTTCCCGTATATATCACAATGACACTTCATAAATTCATTTTTCCGATTCCCATAACGATAACCGCCATTACAAACGAAATGAGTATTTTCATCAATCACATCCTCTTGGAGTCCAATTAGAGCATTTACCAATTTAAAAGGTGAACCTGGAGGGTAAGTTCCTTTAAGTCCTCTATCATACATTGGTTTGTTAATACTGTCACCAATGAGCTTCACGGAGTTAGGTGATCGTAAACGACCTACCATCATATTAGGGTCGTAACTTGGTGAAGTTACCAAAGCAAGAATTTCACCACTAGAGGGTTCAAGAGCTATAATACCTCCCCGTTTTCCCTTCATTAAGTATTCTCCATATTGTTGAAGTTTACTATCTATTGTTAATGTGATGTCTTTTCCATTGACAGCAATAGAATCATATATTCCGTTTTTAAAAGGCCCCTTTATTTTATTAAATCGATCTCTTCGAAAATATTTTTTTCCTTTTTTTCCTCTCAATACTTTTTCATATTGAGCCTCTACACCAGCTTTGCCAATTAATTCTCCTTGTTGATAGTAGTTGTCTTTTTTTGCAATAAGTTCATTTACTTCATTAATATATCCTAGAATATTTGCAGCAGATTTTATAGGATAATTTCTAATGACCCTTTTTTGAATATTGAATCCCTGAAATTTATGAAGTTTTTCTTGTAAAAAAGCAAAATCTTCTTTCGCTAGTTGTTTTAAAAAAACAGATTCTAACCAAGGTGCATAATTTTCTGCTTTCTTAAAACGCTTAATAAAGTTTTCTTTAGTAATTTTTAAAAGTGCGCAAAACTCAATTGTATCCAGTGGAGTAACTTCGTTTGGAACTATAGTCACATCATAGGAGAGTTGATTAGCAACTAGTAATTCTCCATTTCTATCATAGATATAGCCTCTCTCAGGTAAATCAAACTTTACTTTAACAGCTGATGTTTTTACAGGGTTGTAATCTCTACCTCTAACTACTTGTAATTGAAATAACCTTCCCACAAAAAGGATTCCGATTAAGGTTATTAGAAAGTAAAGTAAAAAACTCCTTTTCATATCAGTGAAGTTGTTTTTTTCTGAGTATATATGACCCTAAAAAATAGAGCACTAAGGTAAAAATAGTCGAGTAGAGAGTATTTAACAGCACAATATCTATATTGTTAAAACTAAAATTATCTAACGAAAATAACACAAAATGGTGAATAATAGTTATTGTCACTACATAATTAAATACTTGTCCAAATGCTTCAGAATGAAGATTAAAAAGGAGATAGTCGATGTTATTTTTTCTGAAAAAAAGTTTGATAAAGTATAAACGTAAAAAGGCTACAAATAAAAGTGAGGCAGCATGAATACCCCCAGTATCAGAAAAGAAATCCAAGGTTAAACCATATAAAAAAGCAGCTAATAAAAAAATAAATCGATTTTTATTTAATGGAAATAAGAATATAAAAGAAATGTATAGATATGGGTTAATGTGTTGAGAAAAATTTATGTTATTCAACACTAATATTTGAAGGAGGAGGATGATGATAATCCACAAAAAAACACGAATTTTATTCATTGTCGGTTTTTTCAAGATTCATAAGTTGTTGTTTGTCAAAATCTTTAACAACATAAATATTTTTCAGGCTACTCATATCATTAAAGAGTTGAATATTTATAATTCTTTTAATACTTGCTCCATTAACTATATTATCAACCCTACCAATGGGTATTCCTTCTGGAAAAATTGAAGACATACCCCCGGTTATAATTGTATCACCAACTTTTAGTACTGCTTGTCTAGGAATATCCAACAATTGAGTAATATTATAATCAAAACCATCCCAGGTTAACGTCCCAAAATAGTTGCTGTTTTTTAGTTTCGCGTTGATCTTACTATTCTTGTTTAATATTGATCTAACTCTTGAGTAATTATGAAGAACATTTTCAGTAATACCAAGTATTCCTTTGCTATTAATAACCCCCATTTCTTTTCTCACACTATCTTTACTTCCCAAATTAATAGTTAAGAAATTATAATTATTACGAAATTGATTTTTTTCTATTCTACCTTTAAAGTATAAATACCTTTGACGTAGTTTTGTTTTTTCAAAAATTTTAGTAACGGCTATAGTATCAATGTTTTGGGATAGTTTTTCAAGCTTGTTTCTTAATATTAAATTTTCATTTAACAGTTCTTTGTTTTCTGTATCAAGTTGAAAATAATCACTGATTGAATTGGTCTTATTGTAAAAACCTCCAGTTATAGTGCTGGCAGAATTTATAAATTTACTGTTGTGGAAGCTGAGATTATTTATAATGAGTTGAAATGCGATAAGCTCTAAAAGTAGGAAAAACAAAAAATAACGATACTTCTGAATAAAATAAATGAGTTGTTGCATAAGAAGTAGAGATGTCTTTGGTTATTTCATTAAGACATTTTTATATTTATCTAGTTCTTTCAAAGCAATTCCAGTACCCCTTACCACAGCTCTTAAAGGGTCTTCAGCAATGTAAACAGGTAAATCTGTTTTCCTAGAAAGTCTTTTGTCTAAACCTCTCAACATGGAGCCTCCTCCTGCAAGATAAATTCCTGTGTTGTAAATATCAGCAGCTAATTCTGGGGGTGTTTTAGACAATGTTTCCATAACAGCATCTTCAATTCTAAGAATTGATTTATCCAAAGCTTTTGCAATTTCTCTGTGTGAGATTTGAACTTGTTTTGGTTTTCCACTTAGTAAATCTCTACCTTGTACAAGCATGTCTTCCGGAGGATTATCAAGATCTTCTGTTGCTGAACCAATATTTATTTTCACTTTTTCTGCAGTTCTTTCTCCAACATATAAATTATGTTGAGTTCGCATATAATACATGATATCATTTGTAAATAAGTCACCAGCAACTTTAACAGATTGATCACATACTATTCCAGCTAACGCTACTACTGCAATTTCTGTTGTTCCACCTCCTATATCAATAATCATATTACCCTTAGGCTCCATGATGTCAATACCAACACCAATAGCAGCAGCCATTGGCTCATATATAAGGTAAATTTCCTTGGCATTCATATGTCTAGCTGAGTCTTGTACGGCTCTTTTTTCGACTTCAGTAATACCTGAAGGAATACAAATTACCATCCTTAAAGATGGAGGAAAAAACTTTTTTCTAAAGGCAGGAATTTTTTTAACAAATTCCTTTATCATTTCTTCAGAAGCTTGAAAATCTGCGATTACTCCATCCTTTAATGGGCGAATAGTTTTTATATTTTCATGCGTTTTTCCTTGCATTAAATTAGCTTCCGTACCGGTAGCTATAATTCTACCACTTACACGATCTCTTGCAACTATAGACGGACTATCAACCACAACTTTTCCATTGTGAATAATAAGCGTATTTGCCGTTCCTAAGTCGATGGCAATATCTTCAGTCATGAAATCAAAAAAGCCCATAAGTATGAATAATTTTCTATGTAAGTGTCTCTATTTACAAATCTAGTAAAAATAAGCTAGTAATCAACTTGAATTTTAATGTTTAAAATGTCTGGTTCCAGTCATAACCATTGATACATTATTATTGTTACAATAATCAATACTTAACTGGTCTTTAATAGAACCCCCGGGTTGAATTACGTTCTTAATTCCTGCATTATTTGCAATTTCTACACAATCTGGAAAAGGAAAAAACGCATCACTAGCCATTGAAGCTCCATCTAAATTAAAACCAAAATTATTAGCTTTTTCTATGGCTTGGTTTAACGCATCTACTCTACTAGTTTGACCTGTTCCACTGGCATACAACTGTTTGTTTTTAACAAGTACAATAGTATTGGATTTAGTATGCTTACATATTTTTGAAGCAAATAACAAGTCCTCTATTTCAGTTTCAGAGGGTTTGCAGTTTGTTGCATATGATAAATCTTCTAAGGAATCAGTTATGGTATCTTTATCTTGAACTAAGATCCCGTTTAGTGAAGTTCTAATAATTTGATTTGGAAGTTCAACACTTTTTTGGATTAACAGCACACGGTTTTTCTTACCTTTTAAAATCGTTAGTGCATCTTCATCAAATGAAGGAGCTATGACTACTTCACAAAATAATTTATGAATTTCGGCAGCAGTTATTTTATCAATCTTTGTATTTGAAATGAGAACTCCTCCAAAAGCAGATACAGGGTCTCCAGCTAAGGCATCTATATAAGCTTCAGAAATAGTTGCTCTTTGAGCAAAACCACATGCATTATTATGCTTTAAAATTGCAAATGTTGGAGCTTCACTAGTAAACTCTCCCATTAAATTTACTGCAGCATCAACATCTAATAAATTGTTATAGCTTAATTCTTTTCCGTGAATTTTTTCAAACATAGCCTCTAAATCTCCAAAGAAATAGCCTTTTTGATGAGGGTTTTCTCCATAACGTAAAGTTTTAGATACGGTCTCACTAACTTTATATACAATTTCATCTTCATTAAAATAATTAAAAATTGCGGTATCGTAATGAGAAGAAATATTGAATGATTTTGCAGCGAATTTTTTTCTTTCAGCTAATGTCGAAGAGCCATTATTAGCCTTGTATAACGTTAAGAATTCCTCATATTGATCCATTGAAGAAATGGTAAATGTATCTTTAAAGTTTTTTGCAGAGGCTCTAATTAATGAAATCCCTCCAATATCAATTTTTTCAACAATATCTTGTTCATTTGCACCAGAGGCTACTGTTTTTTCAAAAGGATATAAATCAACAATTACAAGATCAATTTGTGGAATTTCATATGCTTTCATCTCTGAAATATCTCCCTGATGATCTTGTCTGTTTAAGATCCCTCCAAAAACCTTAGGATGTAATGTCTTTACTCTACCTCCTAAAATTGAGGGATAAGAGGTTACATCTTCCACAGGTGTAACAGGGATTCCTAATTCTTTGATAAAGTTTTCTGTACCTCCTGTTGAAAATATAGTAACATTGTTTTTATGCAGTTCCTCAACTATTGGCTTTAGACCATTTTTGTGAAATACCGAAATTAATGCAGATTGGATAATTTTTAAGTTGCTCATTTTGTGTGCTTTGTTAAGCACACAAATCTACTAAATGTGAATTGCTAAAACAATAGAAACTAATTTGAAATAGAGAAACTTATACTACAATTGTGAATAAATTTTTTTTAGTGAATTTGAAGATTTTATGTTTATAAAACAGTAGGCCAAGTTCTTGTTGTAAATGAAGTTGTATTTTAATATAAAGAGGCTATATTATTACAAATAAATTCTAATAATTCTTCATCAGCAGCAGTAAAAGGATTTGAAGTATGTGAGTCAATATCTATTTGACCAATATTTTCACCTCTTACCATAATGGGTATTACAATTTCCGATTTAACTTTCCAGCCGCAAGAAATATAATTAGTTTGTTCATTTACATCTTGAACAACAAAATTTTCATTTGTAATGGCTACTTGACCGCAAATTCCTTTTCCAAAAGGTATAATAGTGTGTTCTGTTGGCTCTCCAGAAAATTCAGCTAATTTTAATTCTTTTTTTTCACCATTTTTAAAATAGAAACCCACCCAGTCATAATAGGTAATTTCACGCTTTAAAAAATCACAAATAATTTGTTGTTTTTCACCAGTAGTTTTTGCTGATGCAATAACATCAGTTACAAAGTCTTTAATCTTGCTACTATTCATTCAAATATAAATTTAAATCATAAAATTAAAATATTTTTTTAAATTTTCAGTGACATATCTAACTTTATGTTTATAGCTATTTTTTGTAATTAAATACCATGCTATCTTGCTCTTAATAAAACTAAAATTACTTTAACATATTTTTAAATATTTCTATTGTAAATTTGCATTGCAATGAATTTAATAAGAAAAAAAATAAGTGCATTTCTTCTGTCATGCATAGTACTGTTTTCGTCGATGTCTTTTGCCATAGACGAACATTTCTGTGGTGATCAAGTTATGGATGTGTCTTATTTTGGAAATGCCGATGATTGTGGTATGGAGGAAGTTGACACAAACTCCAATGTTCCAATTCTAAAAGGGAATAATTGCTGTAAAGATGAAATTACACACTTTGAATCTTCATTATACAGCTCAGAAAAACCAACAAGCATTCATAACTTAGCATCTCAATATCTTTTTTCTAACACTTATTATAATAATGGTTTTACTAGTATAAAGACCTTAAAAATTCAATATTACAAAGATTTCTCCCCTCCTGACATTAGACAAGATTTTCAGATTCTACATCAGACTTTTTTAATTTAATTTTAATTATTTACACATTATAGTCATCTTTTTAGATGACAAAACGTCTAATTATTATTAAAGTTAAATACAATACAATGAAAAGAATTATAGCCTTTACCCTATTTTTATTTTTACCATTATTCATATTCTCTCAAGAAACATTAACAGGAATGATTATGGATAAAAATAATCCTAAAGATAATTTAGGGGTTTATGGAGCAAATGTTTTTTGGTTAAATACTTCTGTAGGAGCAACAACTGATGAAAAAGGATGGTTTAAAATTCCTTACAATAAAAACTATAAGAAACTTATAGTTAGCTATGTTGGTTATAAGACAGACACACTTACAATCAGTGATTTAGAGCCAATACACCATTTTATAACCTTAGAGAATGAATTGGAAGAAGTAACCTTAAAAAGTAAAAAGAAGGCTACTCAAAGGTCCTTTATTCAAACAAAAAATGTTTTTACAGTTAATAGTGCAGAGCTTCTCAAGGCTGCTTGTTGCAATTTAGCTGAGAGTTTTGAAACAAACCCATCCATTGATGTAAATTTTTCTGATGCATTAACAGGGACTCGTCAAATTCAAATGTTAGGCTTAAAGAGTCCTTATCTACTTATTACCCAAGAAAATATTCCATCAATACGTGGCGCTGGTCAAGTATTTGGGCTTACGTTTACCCCTGGAACATGGGTTGAAAGTATTCAAATCACCAAAGGTGCAGGGAGTGTTATTAATGGCTACGAGAGTATTTCAGGTCAAATTAATGCGGAATTAGTAAAACCTCTAACAGATAATAGAATCTTTCTAAATTCGTATGGTTCTTTAGGAGGTAGATATGAACTGAACTCACATTTAAATCATAAAATTTCTGACAAATGGCAAACAGGAATATATATTCATGGAAATTATAGAAATAAAAAATTTGATAGAAATAAGGATGGTTTTTTAGATAATCCTCTAATTAGTCAAGTTAATGTTATGAACCGTTGGCAATATTTAGACGCAGAAAAAGGATGGGTAAGTTTTATTAATGTCCGATTTATGGATGATTCTAAACAAACTGGCCAAAATAATTTTGATCCACTTATAGATAAAGGTAGGCCTGAGGTATGGGGTGGTGAAATCGATACAAAGCGTTTTGATTCTTCTTTAAAATTAGGATATGTTTTTCCACAACTCCCTTTTCAAAGTTTTGGATTTCAGTTTTCCTACAGTAACCATGATCAAGATTCTTATTTCGGCCTTAAAACGTATGATATTAATCATCAAAGTGTCTACTCTAACTTACTCTTCAATTCAATAATAGGTGATACACGTAGTAAATTTACTACAGGATTAAATTTCACTTATGATATTTATGATGAATTTGTTAATTCAATAAATTTTTCTAGAAAAGAGAATTCTTTTGGAGGTTTTTTTGAGTATGCTTATGATAATTCAGATAATTTTAGTTTTACCTCAGGTGTAAGAGTAGATACTCATAATTTACTTGGAACTTATATAACACCAAGATTACATATTAGATATGTCCCCTGGGAAAAAGGAGTGTTGAGAGCTTCGATTGGGCAAGGCAGAAAAAGCGCTAATGTATTTGCAGAAAACCAACAATTATTTGCAAGTAGTAGACAGATTGATATCCAATCCTCAGGAGGTAAGATTTATGGATTAGATCCAGAAGTTGCATGGAATTATGGGTTGTCATACTTACAGGGATTTAATTTATTTAATAGAAAAGGAGATATTACTTTTGACTATTATAGAACTCATTTTCAAAATCAAGTTGTAGTAGACTGGGAAAATCCGCAAAGAATTTCTTTTTATAATTTGGATGGAGAAAGTTATGCAAATAGTTTTCAGACAGAAATTAATTACTTTATTAATGATAACTTAAATCTTCGTTTAGCCTATAAATACTACGATATTCAAACAGATTATGCGTCTGGTAAGTTATCGAAACCGTTAACACCAAATCATCGTTTATTTGCAAATATTTCATATGAAACAAAAAAATTAGATGATATAAAACAATGGAAATTTGATTTAACTTATAATTTTATAGGTGAACAACGATTACCAGATACATCAACTAACCCTATGCAATATCAATTCGAAGAATATTCAAATTCATATAGTTTATTAAATACTCAAATTACTAAAGTTTTCTCTGAAAAATTTGAAATGTATTTTGGAGTAGAGAATTTAACAGATTTAAAACAGAAAAATCCTATTTTAGCATCTGATGACCCATTTGGTGATAGCTTTGATTCAACAATAATCTATGCGCCAATTTTTGGAAGAATGTTATACAGTGGATTACGATTTAAAATTAATTAATAATGAAAAAAACTATTCTTATTATTTGCTTGTTGTTGATAGGATTTTCTGCATCAGCTCAAAAGAAAAAAAAGAACTCTAAAGTCGCTATTGAAGTTGATGGAGTTTGTATGATGTGTAAAAAACGTATAGAAAAAGCTGCATTAAATTCTAAAGGCGTGAAGTTTGCATCCTGGGATCTTAAAACCCATCAACTATCACTCATTATAGATGAAAATAAAACAGGAACAAAAATTATTCAACAAAATATTGCTGCTGTAGGACATGACACTAAGGGTTTTAAAGCCAAAGATCATGTATATAATCAGATTGATGCTTGTTGCAAGTACAGGGATAAGAAAGTTGTAGATAGTCATGAAAAAATTGAAAATTAGAAGTCTATTCTTAAAAACTATAACTATAATTTTTATTGTTAATCTTTTTGTTTCTTGTCACAAAAAAGAGATAACTGTTCGTGATATTTTGTCTAAATCTCTTGAAGCTCATGGAGGCCTAGAACTTTGGCAGCAAGTTGATACACTTTCCTTTACGAAGAAAACAATTTTATACAATCGGGAAGGGTTAAAAGAGAAAGAGATTATTCAACATCAATCATTTTATGGAGGCGATTTTATAAATGGTGAAATAACCTCAATTGGAGCAGATAAGTCTAAACTATCGATTATGGGTGGCCTTTACTCTAAGAGTATAGGAGATTCTTTGGTAGTGTTAACAGATGAAGATGTCAAATTAATTAATAAGTCCTTTAAGTCAGCTTATTATGTCATAAGCCAGCCATTTAACTTAAGCGAAAGTGATGCACATCTCTCCTATAAAAAAGATACTATTTTAAATGGTGAAAAAACATTTGTAGTGGATGTTTTATACAAAGAAGATCAAAATTCAAATACTCCAGACCAATGGACTTATTTTTTTAATGCCAAGACATTTTTAATTGTAGCAGCAAAAGTTTTTCATTCGCCTACAGTAAGTTTTATTGAAAATATAAAGTTTAATATAGAAACACCATTTGTTTTTAATGCAGAAAGAGAGAGTGTTTTTTTGAATAAAGATGGATCCAAAGATTATTTAAGGGCCTCTTACTTTTACTCAAATTATAAGGTTGTGTTAAAGAATTAAAATACTAAATCCCAATCTATTTAGATTGGGATTTAGTATTACTTACCGAACGATACTATTACATCATTCCTGGCATTCCACCACCCATTGGAGGCATTCCACCACCAGCAGGAGCTTCTTCTTTAATGTCTATTAAAGCACATTCTGTAGTTAGAATCATACCTGAAACTGAAGCTGCATTTTCTAATGCAACACGTGTTACTTTTTTCGGATCTATAATACCCGCTTCTAACATATCTACATAGGTTTCTGATTTTGCATCGTAGCCAAAATTTTTGTTTCCTTCTAGTACTTTATTGATAACCACTGATCCCTCACCACCTGCATTTTCTACAATGGTTCTTAAAGGAGCTTCAATTGCTTTATTCACAATTTGAACACCAGTTGTTTCATCTAAGTTGTCTGTTGCAATTTTTTCAAGTGTTTTTTTAGTTCTCACTAAAGCAACTCCTCCACCAGCAACTATGCCTTCTTCAACTGCCGCTCTGGTAGCATGAAGTGCATCATCTACTCTGTCTTTCTTTTCCTTCATTTCAACTTCTGAGGCTGCTCCTACATATAAAACAGCAACTCCACCAGCTAGTTTTGCTAAGCGTTCTTGAAGTTTTTCTTTATCATAATCAGATGTAGTAGTTTCTATTTGTGCTTTTATTTGATTAACTCTAGCTTTTATAGCTTCGGCATCTCCATTTCCATTCACAATTGTAGAGTTATCTTTATCTATGGTAATTGTCTCAGCAGTACCTAAAAGATCTAAAGTAGCATTTTCTAAAGAAAAACCTCTTTCTTCTGAAATTACTGTACCTCCAGTTAAAATTGCAATATCTTCTAACATTGCTTTTCTTCTGTCTCCAAATCCAGGAGCTTTCACAGCAGCAATTTTTAAACCACCTCTCAACTTGTTGACAACTAAAGTAGCTAAGGCTTGTCCATCAACATCTTCGGCGATAATTAATAAGGGTCTGCTTGATTGCGCTACCGGCTCTAGTATTGGTAGAATTTCATTTAGATTAGAAATCTTTTTATCAAACAATAAAATGTAAGGGTTTTCGAGATCTGCAATCATTTTGTCAGCATCAGTTACAAAATAGGGAGATAAATAACCTCGGTCAAACTGCATTCCCTCTACAACGTCTACATAAGTCTCCATTCCTTTTGCTTCTTCAACAGTAATTACCCCTTCTTTACCTACTTTTTCAAATGCAGTAGCGATAAGATCTCCAATTGTATTGTCATTGTTAGCTGAAATTGCTGCAACCTGTTTTATTTTTTCTGAGGAATTTCCAACTTTCTGTGCTTGTTTTTCTAAATCAATTATGATGGCTTGAACGGCCTTATCAATTCCTCTCTTTAGATCCATTGGGTTTGCACCTGCAGCAACATTTTTTATACCTTCTTTAACGATAGCTTGAGCTAATACAGTTGCTGTAGTAGTTCCGTCTCCTGCTAAATCGTTTGTTTTTGAAGCTACTTCTTTAACCATTTGAGCGCCCATATTTTCTAACTCATCTTCCAACTCTACTTCTTTAGCTACAGAAACACCATCTTTGGTAACCGTTGGAGAACCAAATGATTTAGAAATAATTACGTTACGACCTTTTGGGCCTAAGGTTACTTTTACTGCATTAGCAAGCGCGTCTACACCTCTTTTAAGGCCATCTCTTGCGTCACTATCAAATTTTATATCTTTTGCCATTTTGATTTATTTTTTGTAAAAATTATACAATTGCTAAGATGTCACTTTCGCGCATCATTAAATAGTCTTTTCCTTCAAGTTTTAATTCAGTTCCACCGTATTTTCCATACAATACTGTATCTCCTACCTTTACAGTTAAAGGCTCGTCTTTTTTCCCATTTCCAACAGCTACAATAGTTCCTTTTTGAGGCTTTTCCTTTGCATTGTCTGGTATAATAATACCAGAAGCAGTTTTAGTTTCAGCAGCAGCTGGTTCTACGAGAACTCTATCTGCTAGAGGTTGAATGTTTAATCCCATTGATATATTTTTTATTTGTGTAAAAATTGTTCAGAAATTATGCCACTTCCTAAGAACTGCCATTTTTTCAATATAGCTATTAAATTCGAATTTTAGTTCAAAAAAAAATGCCAACGTGTCATTACGTTGGCATTTTTTTTAGTGTAATAATCTTATAATGAGTCATTAGTAGACGGCATTGAAGAATCATTAGTTTTTGGTGTTGTTCTAATGTCTTCTAAAGTGTTGTCTAATTTAATATCTGATGATCCATTTCTTTCTATAGAAAAATTGGACAGTAAAATTAAAGCGAACATTGCAATTGCAAGGGTCCAAGTTGTTCTGTCTAAGAAATTGTTAGTGTTTTGAACTCCTCCTAGAGATTGTGCACCACCACCACCGAATGATGAAGATAGTCCTCCGCCTTTCGGATTTTGCACCATTACGATTAAGATTAAAATAACTGCAACAAGAAGTATCACAGCTAAAAATAGGTTATAACTCATGATTTTATATTTTGTAAGATTTTGATTTTTTTAATTTGGTCTGCAAAGAAACCACTTTTTTCTGGATATTTCAAGCTTAAAATATCATAAGCTTTTATAGCACTTGAAAACTTTTTTTGTTCAAGATAAACCTTTGCTAAGGTTTCAGTCATCAAGAAATTATCGTTTTTATTCTCCGAAATAGTAATTATTGTTTTCTCATCCTTTTTTACAGAGGAAATCTTAGGGTTGTTTTCTATGAAACGATTGATTAAAAATTCCTTGTCAATATCTTCAGTATTTGTTGTTGATTCTTTTCTTGAAATGGGTTTTTGGGTAGAAATTTTTAACCATTCTTGGAAAGAATGTGTTTCATTTTTTGAAAAATGAATTGGTTTTCCAATAGATAATTCTTGTTCAATGCCTGAACTAATTTCAAGGGGATCAAAAACATCTTGTTGCGCTATTTTTTCACTAATCCGTTTATGAATATTTGAGTTTTTCTTGAATAATGTTGAGGTAATAAAATCAAATAAGACGCTTCTGTCTGAGGTAAAGGCAGCTGTAATTTTAAGTTCGTTATTGTATTTGAAACTCTCCTGATTTTTCAAGCCTTTTAAGTAAAGTGCTCTTGCAGATTGAAAATAAGGATAATCTCCGATGATGTTTTTTAGTTCAGAAATCTGCTCATCTCTAAGAAGATCTGGATCAGATAGTAGATTTTTATAGATTTCTATATTCATTACCAGTTTCCTAATGAGGCATTAAAAATATCTTGAATTACTCGTTCCAAAATTTCATCAAGAGCTCCATCTAAAACACCCCCAGTTAATTGAGCATTAGCATCAAAATCTGAATAAAAAGAAAACTGTTTTTCAAAATCTTCTTCTTCTTTTAATCGATTATAAAAACGAACGTTTACAGTGATTGTTAGTCTGTTTTGTGCAGCAGTTTGTTGAGATGTTGCACTCATTGGATTAATTCGGTAGCCTGTAATTTCTCCTTCAAAACGCAAATCTCCACCAGTATTTGTAAGGTCTAAATTTGTTTGTCTTAAAAATAAATCTTGCATCTCTTGCGTAAAACGTTGACTTAATTGTGGTTCAATTAAAGAGGCTTGATTTGGAAAAAAATCTACTTGAATAGTTTTAGCATCCCCTGTTGATCCCCCATTAAACTTGTAGATACCACAGCTTGAAATGAGTGTGATAGAAGTGAGGAATAATAAGAGATAAGTTGTTTTTTTCATAAGTAGTTCAAATGTACAATATAATTACAAATCGTATTGTTTGATTTTTCTATACAGCGTTCGTTCAGAAATACCCAATTCTTTTGCTGCCAATTTTCTTTTATTATTATTTTTTTCTAAAGACCTTTTAATCATTTCAACTTCTTTTTCTTGAAGAGATAGATTTTCAGATTCTTCAATATCTTCAGCAAAATCAAATGTATTTTTGGTAGATGTATGCTGAGGCAGATTAACAACCTCTACTTGATATGGATCTTGCTCTTTTTCTTGATATATTTTTTCAATCAACTGATGATTTTCTTCTTGAACTTTTTCGGAGTTTCCACTACGCATTAAATCCAATGTTAATTTTTTTAAATCATTAATATCATTTTTCATATCAAAAAGAACCTTGTACATGATATCCCGCTCTGATGAAAAATCACTAGCTGAAGAATTTCCACCAACTAGTGCAGGTAAATTTTCTTTATTATTGGGGAGGTACTGAATCATTTTATCAGCACTAATCAATCTTTTTTCTTCAACTACAGATATTTGTTCTGCAATATTTCGCAATTGTCGAATATTTCCAGGATAGCGATAGTTTAAAAGAAGGGCAGTTGCCTTGTCATCTAATCTAACTGTTGGCATTCTATATTTTTGGGCAAAATCTGAAGCAAACTTTCTAAATAATAGATGAATGTCTTCTTTTCGATCTCTTAATGATGGGAGGTGAATCTCAATTGTACTAAGTCTGTAGTACAAGTCTTCCCTAAATTTTTGTTTTTGAATAGCTTGTTGCATATTTAAATTAGTTGCAGCAACAATTCTTACATTAGTTTTTTGAACCTGAGAAGCTCCTACCTTTATAAATTCACCATTTTCTAGGACACGCAACAATCTAACTTGAGTTGTCAGGGGTAATTCTCCAACCTCATCTAAAAAAATTGTTCCACCATCTGCTACTTCAAAATACCCTTTACGAGATGCTGTAGCTCCTGTAAACGCTCCTTTTTCATGACCAAAAAGTTCACTATCAATTGTTCCTTCTGGTATTGCCCCACAATTTACTGCAATGTATTTAGCATGTTTTCTATGCGACAGCTGATGAATTATTTTTGGAATACTTTCTTTACCAACACCACTTTCTCCGGTAACTAGTACTGATATGTCTGTAGGAGAAACTCGCACGGCTTTTTCAAGTGCTCTAGTGAGTTGAACATCGTTTCCAATAATTCCAAATCGTTGTTTTACTGTTTGTAAGTTTTCCATATTAGCTTAATTATTGTCCGAATATCCAACCGCAACACCTTTAAGGGTTGCTGAGGTACAGTCTTCAACTTTTACATTCACAAAATCACCCAATTGATACTCTTCTTTTGGAAAAACAATAACAGTATTTTGCGTATTTCTCCCTTTCCATTGGTTGGGGTCTTTTTTGGAAGTTCCTTCAATTAATACTTCTTCAACTTTACCAAGATGTTGTTGGGTTCTGAAAAGACTATGAGCTTGTTGCAGATCAATGATTTCTTGTAGACGCCTTTTTTTTGTAAGATGAGGCACATCATCTGGCATTTTTTTAGCGGCAAGAGTTCCAGGTCTTTCGGAGTATGCAAACATAAAACCAAAGTCGTATTTTACATAGTTCATTAAATCTAGGGTATCTTTATGGTCCTCTTCCGTTTCTCCACAAAAACCTACAATCATATCTTGAGAAAGTGACATCTCTGGAATAATTCTAAATATATGATCTACCAATTCTTTGTATTCCTCTCGGGTATGCTGTCTGTTCATTGCTTTCAGCATTTTATTGCTTCCACTTTGAACGGGTAGGTGTATATATTTACAAATATTTTTATGTTTAGCCATAATATGAATTACATCTAAACTCATGTCTTGAGGATTGGAAGTTGAAAAACGAAAACGTGTTTTTGGGAATTTTGTCGCGCACATGTCTAAAAGTTGAGCGAAGTCAACAGCGGTGGCTTGAGCAATTTCGGAAGCTTTTTTTAAATCTTTTTTTAAGCCCCCACCGAACCATAAATAACTATCTACATTTTGACCTAGTAGCGTTATCTCTTTGAAGTTTTTATCAACCATTTCTTGAATCTCTAAAACAATACTTTTAGGATCTCGACTTCTTTCTCTTCCTCTAGTAAATGGAACCACACAAAAGGTGCACATATTATCACAACCTCTTGTTATTGATACAAATGCAGAAACTCCATTCGAATTTAAACGAACAGGAGATACATTTCCATAGGTTTCATCTTTAGACAATATGACATTTATAGCATCTCTTCCTTCGTTTACTTCAGCCAATAGGTTTGGAAGGTCTCTGTAGGCGTCAGGTCCAACAACTAAGTCAACAATTTTTTCTTCCTCTAAAAACTTTTCTTTCAATCGTTCAGCCATGCATCCTAAAACACCAACTTTCATGGTTGGATTTACTTTTTTCACAGCATTATACTTCTGCAAACGTCTTCTGACTGTAGTTTCTGCTTTTTCTCTAATAGAGCAGGTATTTACCAGAACTAAATCTGCTTCTTCTAATATTTGAGTGGTGTTGTATCCTTCTTTATCAAGAATTGATGCAACAATCTCACTATCATTCATGTTCATTTGGCACCCATAACTTTCTATAAAGAGTTTTTTTGTGTTTTCCGCTTTGTTTTCAGTAAACAGGGCCTTGCCTTGTATCTTTTCGTTTATTGTTTTTTCTATCTGCTTCATCATATAAATTGGCTACAAAGATACAACCAAAATAGAAAAAATATGACATATTGTCATAAAAAATTAAACTAAATTCCTGTTAAAATCTGTGTAGATTTACTAGAAAAATCAAAATATAAAAAAAAACTCTCTACTTTTGCAAACCTAAATCAGTTCACATTGAAGTTGATTTAAGTGTAATAAATATCACATATGGCAAAAAATTTAGTAATTGTAGAGTCACCGGCAAAGGCAAAAACTATTGAGAAATTTTTAGGAAAAGATTTTCAAGTAGAATCAAGTTACGGTCACATCGCAGATTTACCATCTAAAGAATTAGGGATTGATGTAGATGGAGATTTTAGTCCTAAATATATAATATCAGAGGATAAAAAACCTGTTGTCAAAAAATTAAAAGCTTTAGCCAAAAAAGCTGAAGTTGTTTGGTTAGCAAGTGATGAAGATAGGGAAGGAGAGGCAATTGCTTGGCATTTAAAAGAGCAGTTAAACCTAGAGGAGAAAAATACAAAACGGATTGTTTTTCATGAAATTACTAAAAAAGCAATACTTAAAGCCGTAGAGCATCCTAGAGATATTGATTACAATATGGTAAATGCTCAACAAGCTAGACGAGTACTTGATAGACTTGTAGGGTATGAATTATCTCCAGTTTTGTGGAAAAAAGTAAAAGGAGGTCTATCTGCAGGTAGGGTTCAGTCTGTAGCAGTTAGGTTAATTGTTGAAAAAGAAAGAAGTATTCAGCAATTTAAAGCAGATACACATTATAAAGTAGTTGCTCAATTTTTTAATACTGAAGGGAAATCATTTAAGGCAATTATTCCAAAGAATTTTGACTCAAAAATAGCTGCCGAAGAATTTTTACAATCCTGTTCCGCATCAGATTTTTCAATTGCAGATTTGCAAAAGAAGCCAGCAAAAAAATCACCAGCAGCTCCATTTACAACCTCTACTTTACAGCAAGAAGCTTCAAGAAAATTGGGGTATCCAGTAGGGAAGACCATGCAGGTTGCTCAACGTTTGTATGAAGCAGGTCTTATAACCTACATGAGGACTGATAGTGTAAACCTATCTGTTGATGCTAGAGACGCCGCAGAAGAAGAAATTACTAACTTTTATGGAAAAGAATACAGCAAACAGCGTGTATTTAAGTCTAAGTCTAAAGGCGCACAAGAAGCACATGAGGCCATTAGACCTACAAACATGAAATTACATTCCATAAATAAGGAATATGATCAAAATAGATTGTACGATTTAATCTGGAAGAGAACATTAGCTTCCCAAATGAGTGAAGCGCTTCTAGAACGTACGAATGTTAAAATTGGAAATTCTGAAAATGAAAAAATCTTCACCGCAAATGGTGAAATGATAAAGTTTGATGGTTTTTTAAAGGTTTACCTAGAAGGTAACGATAATGAAGAGGAGGAGAAAGCAGGAATGTTACCAAATTTAAAAATTGGAGAGCATTTAGGGTATAACTTTATACATGCAACCCAGCGCTTTACTAGTCCACCCTATAGGTTTACTGAGGCATCTTTGGTAAAGAAATTAGAGGAATTAGGAATTGGAAGGCCCTCAACCTATGCGCCTACTATTTCCACAGTCCAGAGAAGAGGTTATGTAGAAAAAGGACAAAATGAGGGTGTAGAGAGAGCCTATGAACAAATTATTTTAACTGATAAAGTTCTGAAAACTCAAACATTGACTGAGAAAACAGGAGCGAATAAAAACAAACTTACGCCCACTGATATTGGAAATATTGTAAATGATTTTTTAGTAACAAATTTTTCTAACATTTTAGATTTTGGTTTTACGGCCAAGGTAGAGTCTTCTTTTGATGATATTTCTGAAGGAGATGAAAATTGGACGAAGATGATTAAAAACTTTTATTCAAAATTTCATGATAATGTTGAAGATGTTAAGGAAAATGCTGTTAGAGAGAGTGGAGAACGTATCTTAGGTAACCATCCAGAATCCGGAAAAACTGTTTTAGTTCGTTTAGGTAAATTTGGACCTATAGCTCAAATTGGAGCTCCAGAAGATGAAGAAAAACAATTTGCGAGTTTAAATAAAGATCAAAATCTAGGAACTATAACCATAGAAGAGGCATTGGAATTATTTTTATTACCAAAAACAATTGGTGATTATGAAAATAACGAAGTTGTCGTGTCAAATGGGCGATTTGGTCCTTACATACGTTTTGATAAAATGTTTGTCTCTTTAGACAAAGGAGAAGACCCTATGTCTGTAGATTTAGAGCGTGCAATACAATTAATTGAAACTAAGCGAAAATTAGATGCACCAGTGGGGTACCACGACGAATTGCCAATTCAAAAAGGTGTCGGTAGATTTGGTCCTTTTCTTAAGTGGAATTCAATGTTTATTAATGTTAATAAAAGGTATGATTTTGAGAACCTCTCACCATCAGACATGAAAGAATTGATTGAAGAAAAGATTCAGAAAGAAAAAGACAAACTAATTCAAAATTGGGAAGATGTTGGTATTAGAATTGAAAAAGCACGTTGGGGTAGATTTCATGTTTTAAAAGGTAAAATAAAAATTGAGCTACCGAAAACTACCAAGATTGAGAAAATTACAAAAGAAGAGGCTGTTAAAATGATTGCATCAAAAACACCGAAAAAAAAGCCCTCAAAAAAGAAATCATCAAAAAAGAAGCCTGTTAAAAAGAAATAATAAATCATTATCTTGCCAAAAGATATACATATTCAGATGAATACTGATTTTTTAACCCCTATCCATACTGTTTTAGAAGAATCTCTTGACATGTTATTGCCCGGAACCCTAGGCAATTCCATTCAGATACATACCAAAAAAAATGGCTTTCCAGATCTCAATACCACAGAAATTGCTATTCTAGGTGTAGATGAAGATAGAAATACAGATGGTAACTTTGGATCAGGTAAAGATCTTCATCACATTAGAAATCATTTTTATAAATTATTTCCAGGAAATTGGAATGTTCCAATTGCAGATTTGGGAAATGTAAAAAAAGGAGAGTCAACTTCAGACACCCATTTTGCAGTCACAGAGGTCATTAAAAATTTGTTAAAAATGAATATCATTCCAATAATCATTGGTGGAGGTCAAGATATTACATTTTCAAATTATAAAGCATACGATCAGTTAGAGCAAACGGTTAATTTAGTTGTTGTTGACAGTAAATTTGATTTAGGTAATCTGGAAGATAAATTATCTTCTAAATCCTATCTCAGTAAAATAATTATGGAGGTTCCCACAAACCTTTTCAATTTTAGCAATATAGGCTATCAAACCTATTTAAACCCCCAAGAAGAAATTAAATTAATTCAAGGCTTAAATTTTGACACCTATAGACTAGCTGAAGCAAAAGAATTAGAAATTTTAGAACCGGTTTTAAGAGATGCTGATATTGTAAGTATAGATATAGGATCTGTAAGGCAAAGCGATGCTCCTGCCAATAAAAATGTTTCTCCAAATGGGTTTTATGGTGATGAAATTTGTGGAATTGCAAGATATGCGGGCATAAGCGACAAGGTTTCGTCTTTTGGTATTTATGAGTATAATTCAGCATTTGATAATCATAACCTGACTGCTCATTTGATCGCTCAAATGATTTGGTGTTTTATTGAAGGCTACAATTCTAGAGTAAAAGATTATCCTTTTGCTACAAAAGAAGATTACCAAAAGTTTACAGTTATGCTAGAAAATGATGATCCTATAAATTTTTATAAGAGTAATAAAACTGGAAGATGGTGGATGGAGATAAATTTAATACAGCATAATAAATACAAAAGGCGTGCGTTAATACCATGTACCTATCAAGATTATATTGAAACAACAAACCAAATGATACCAGATCGATGGTTTAAAGCGCAGAGTAAAATGGTTTAAATCAAAATAGGTTAATAATTTTAAGTTAAAATACTACCATTACATTGTATTTGTTTAAAAAAAATTATAGGTTTACGAACTTTTCCAGGAAAGATTAAAAAATATGAAGAAATTAATATTATATGCATTTGTTATTCCCCTTTTATTTGGATGCGGGTCTAACGATAGAGGCGAATTAGTTGGTGTAAAATCTAATGTGAATTGGTTTGAAGAAAAACCATTTGGTATGGTTAAAATTCCGGCAGGCTCTTATACAATGGGTAAACAAGATGAAGATATTACTGGAACAATGAGTGCCCCTCCGAGAACAGTAAGTTTGAGTTCTTTTTATATGGATGAAACTGAGATTTCTAATTCTGAATACAAGCAGTTTATTAATTGGGTTAAAGATTCAATTGTTAGAACTGAATTGGCTTCTATGGCAGATTTTGTATCAGGAGGATCTTTAACAGATGCAGCTGGTGCTCCTCTTGAAGGTGGGATTTATGATTTTGCCTATGCAGTATCAGATACAACTGATCAAAGCGCTTATCAAAAATATATGTTTGAGAATTATTATGAATTAGATTCTCTTTACACAAAACCATTGAATAAAAATGAAGACATAATTTGGGATACAAGTGAATATCCCGATGTATATTATGTAGAAGTTATGGATTCATTGTATATTAAAAAGGAAGATTCAAGAGATGGGGTTAGAACTTTTAATACGAAAAAACTTAAATACAACTATTCTTGGTATGATGTTAATTCTGCTGTTGCTAAACCAAATGAAAGAAAAAGCTTTTTAGTAAATGAAACTGTAAATGTATATCCAGATACAACAGTTTGGATTAAAGATTTTAATTATTCTTACAACGACCCAATGCATCAAGATTATTTTTACCATCCAGCGTATCAAGATTATCCAGTTGTGGGAGTAAGTTGGTACCAGGCTCAAGCTTTTTGTAATTGGAGAACAAAAAATAAAAGTGATAACTTACGTAACAAGAAAAATTCTATTGCAAATTCTAGTTTTAGACTTCCAACCGAAGCAGAGTGGGAATATGCAGCCAGAGGTGGTTTAGAATTTTCTAAATATCCTTGGGGGGGGCCAAACATTACAAGCGATCGTGGTTGTTATTTAGCAAATTTCAAACCGGTTAGAGGTAATTATGCTGTAGACGGTGCATTGTATACTGTAGAAGTTCAATCTTTTAATGCAAATGACTACGGGTTATACAATATGTCTGGTAACGTTTCAGAATGGACAAATTCGTCATTTAATCCAAATTCCTATTACATGGGTTCTACGATGAATGCCAATGTTGAAGATCGAGCTAATAATAGAAAAATAACAAGAGGAGGTTCTTGGAAAGATGTTGCTTATTTTTTAGAAGTAAGTACTAGAGATTTTGAGTATGGAGATACAGCAAGAAGTTATATAGGTTTTAGGACTGTACAAAGTAAACTCGGAGCAAACAAACAAACAAACAAATAATTAATTAATTAATCAA
>Ga0209092_10000118_pt1 | contig 70911 bp, 74 predicted proteins | sample FraStrMetagenome_FD_187446 | JGI IMG/M metagenome (GOLD analysis project Ga0209092, IMG submission 187446) | Marine eukaryotic phytoplankton communities from Arctic Ocean - Fram Strait ARC3M Metagenome (SPAdes) (version 2) | ecosystem: Environmental > Aquatic > Marine > Oceanic | place: Fram...
TGCTCCGTCAGGCTTTCGCCCATTGCGGAAAATTCCCCACTGCTGCCTCCCGTAGGAGTCTGGACCGTGTCTCAGTTCCAGTGTGTCTGATCGTCCTCTCAAACCAGATACTGATCGTCGCCTTGGTGAGCCATTACCTCACCAACTAGCTAATCAGCCGCGAGCTTTTCTTTAGGCGGATAAATCCATTTCACTCTAAAGCATATGGGGTATTAGCAACCGTTTCCAGTTGTTATCCCCCTCCTAAAGGTAAATACTCACGTGTTACTCACCCGTCCGCCACTTGAGTTAAAAACTCTCGTACGACTTGCATGTGTTAGGCATACCGCCAGCGTTCATCCTGAGCCAGGATCAAACTCTCTTAAAATTTCCTTAATTTTTTTAATTATGTTTTAAGAATTTCCTTAAAACTTTGATATAATTTCTTAAACTAATTATGTTACATAATGACTATTGAATTATTTTATAATTATTAAAAGAAAAATAATTATAAATTATAAATATTCTTATTAATTCTTTTAAGTTTAAAAATGAATAACACTTAAACTAGCTGAATATACGTCATGTGCCCAACAAACAACATTTGTTGAAACATGATTGAGTGTATTAAAACTCATTTTTAAAGAGTCTTGATTCATTTTTTCGTAAAGCTCTTTTAGTATTCGATCTGGAAGAAAATCCACGCCTAAACCATAATAGTTTTTAATCAATTGCTCTGTAATTTCAGGCTTATTTGTGTACCAATCTTCTCGAATACCATTTGGAATAGGATACTTATACCATAAGTCTGGTAAGTTTCTAAATATTCGAACATCCTGACCATATTCTGTTAACATTTCAGCTAGATTTGGATTATCAATTTTGATTAAATCTTGAGCTTTTATAAATTCACCTTCTCTTGGTAAATAAGGCATTGTAAATGCTAAACGACCTAAAACATCAACTGTATGGCCTAATAAACCTAAACCAATAGTTGAACCAATATCAATACCAAGAATAACAGGGAAAATACCAATAAACGCTGTTAAATACCATTCAGTTAAAACTCTTAATGTATTAAATGGCTGTTGATAAGGATTAAACATTAACCACCACCATAATGTAGCTCGCATTTGGCATAAAGTTTTAAATATCTTTAAAAATTCATAGGCCCATTCTTGAATGTCGCGGAGAAACATGATTGTTAATTGTTGATTTGTTCCTAATTGAATTAATTCAGCTAACCAATTAGGTAAATATACAGGACTTGTTGCCCCAGATTCTACTACAAATAAATTAAAAAATCCTTCAATAGGGTCTGTATAAAAGTATATAAGAGGTGGATTAAATGGAGTACCTTCTGGTTTAAAGATATCAATATACCCTCTTTCCGAAATTATTTGAGTCACCGAATTCAATGATTCCGTATTAATTATTGTCATTAGAACTTTTTCCTTTTTAATTAATCACTTTATTAACAAAACATTAATTTTTAACTTCGATTTCAAAATAAAATACTATCGGGATAGTAGGATTTGAACCTACGACACCCTGCTCCCAAAGCAGGTACTCTACCAAGCTGAGCTATATCCCGACAAAATTCTTATGTATAAAGCTGAAGAATAATAAGCTAATACAATACCTATTGTATCATATATCATCGAATATTAGCAACCTTTTTTAAGAAGATTAATTTTATAACCTAGTAAATTTTACCTAATTATTTAAAATAAATTTTTAAATAATTCATCACGAGCTTTTTGCTTATTTTCTATATAGTCGATAATGTTCTGAACGGTAATAATATCGTTAACATCCTCATATGCAATTTCGATATCAAACGTTATTTCAAAAATTGCCATAAGTTCTAAAAGATCTCGAGAATCTGCACCTAACTCTAACTCTAATTTAGTTTCAGGTTGAATTTCAGTTTCATTAATACAAAATTGTTTACTTAAGATTTTTTGAATTGTAGATAAAATAGAACACATAAGATTAAAGGCCTAAACTAACTTGGAAACTTAAATCTTAAAATACTTTAAAGTATTTTAAGATTTAAATAATTTATTTATTTGCAGTAATGTAATCTAAAGCATCTTGAACTGTAGTAATTTTACCTGCTGCATCATCATCGATATCGATTTCAAATGCTTCTTCAAATGCCATAACTAATTCAACAACGTCTAAAGAATCTGCACCTAATTCTTGAGTGAAATTTGATTCAGGTACAACTTTTTCAGCTTCAATACCTAATTGATCTGCAACGATTTGTTGAATTTTTGCTAAAGTGTCATCTGACATAGAATACTCCTTAAATTTTATAAATAAATATATATAACTATTATGGAGCTATGAGAATTTACCATAGCCCTATAATTAATGTGTGCTATGTTCTTTTTAAGAGGAAGCAAACATATATAATTATAGTATATAACTTAATAAATTCGTTATAATTTTTGTTGAACAAGAAATTGAATCAATTTTGTTAATTGATATACGCTACCCCTATTTACTGTATAAATAGGAATGTCATATTGCAATGCTAATTTTTTAAGTTTTATATTTTGTTTTAAATGTTTTTTTAAACCAATAACCAAACTTGCTTTCTTAATTTCTTTTGTCAAAATTAATTTTATTCCTAATTTGGATACCGCTTCTTTAATCAAATTATTTGAAAGGGAATAAGTGTAGATTAATAATTGCTTAGTTCTAAGATTTCGTGATTTTAGTTTAGTAGTTTTATTAAAAATAGCTCCATTATTATTAGTGAAAGTTATTAAATTTTTTGAATTCCGAGAAGACTGAAATAATGAACCTGAGTTTATGTATAGTTTTTGATAATTAATATTTGGTATTTTATTTGGACCCAATTGTCGAACTTGGGTTACTGAATAAGTTCCACGTAATAATAAATCAATGGAATCTTTAATTTCCTCATGAATAGTCCAATAATTAGGTTCATTAATTTCAATAGCGATTTGGAAAGCTGGATAAGATTTTCGTTCTAAGATACTTTTTTGTGTTCCTCTTCTTTTTGCTTCTTCATCACTTAATGTCACATATTGGATGCCACCAATTAAATCTGTTAAAGGAGGATTTTTAATTAAATTTTCTAAACAATTCCCATGCGTAGTTCCTACTAACTGGACACCTTTTTCTGCTATTGTGCGAGCTGCTATTGCTTCCAGTTCAGTACCAATTTCATCAATAATAATTACTTCTGGCATATGGTTTTCTACTGCTTCAATCATAACTTGATGCTGTAACTCAGTTTTAGCTACTTGCATCCGTCTTGAGCGCCCAATCCCAGAATGTGGAATGTCAGTATCTCCAGCGATTTCATTTGAAGTATCAACAATAATAACTCTTTTTTCCATTTCATCTGAAAGAACCCTTGCAATCTCACGAATTATAGTAGTTTTACCAATTCCAGGTCGGCCTAAAATCAGAATCGACTGGCCGGATTCTAATAAATCGCGAATAATGCTAATAGTTCCAAAAATGGCTCTTCCGACACGACAAGTTAATCCGCTAATAATTCCTTGTCTATTGCGGATACAACTAATTCTATGAAGAGTTCTTTCTATCCCTGCCCGATTATCATTACTAAATTTACTAAGTCGTTTTGTTATATAATCAATATCTTGCCACGAAATAATTTTTTGTGATAAATACTCAGATCCGGTATCAAACCGTGCTTCTGGACGGCGACCTAAATCTATTACAATTTCAATTAATTTGTCTTTATTTGAATGATTATTTAAATTTTCTTGAATAAAAAATGGTAGATTCTCAAGTAGTTTATCTAAATCTTCAGATTCTGTCATAAAATTTTAAATTTCTTCTAACTTTCTAGTTTATATTATAACAAGAATAGTTAACATAAACTTAGAAAGTTAGACAGATTTGAATGGAGAAATGACAAGTATATTGAGAATTTAAAATAAAAAATAAACCTTATTTAGCTATCTCAACTAATTGCGTAAATGTTTGGCTATCTAATACTGCAATTTGTGCTAACATTTTTCGGTTTAAATCGATATTAGATTTTTTAAAATTATGAATAACTCGACTGTATGATGAGCCATTTAATTTTGAAGCAGCATTAATACGAGTAATCCATAGTTTTCTAAATGTTCGTTTTTTCTGTTTTCTACCAACGTACGAATAGCGTAAAGCTTTCATAACTTGTTGATTAGCTACTCGGAAAAGACGAGAGTGTGCCCCTCTGTATCCTTTTGCAAGTTGTAAGATCTTTTTGCGACGTTTACGTGCTACGTTTCCGCGTTTAACTCTAACCATAAATTTTAATAAGGTAACATTAATTTAATTGGCTTACTATCACCAGGACTAACACAAACTGTGCGTGATAATTTCCGTTTTTGTGTTTTAGATTTATGCATTAAAAGATGACCTTTATATGCATGTCGACGTAAAAAATTTCCAGCTGCTGTTTTTTTATAACGTTTTAGAGCTGCTTTTCGAGTTTTTAACTTAGGCATAAGATTTTAGTTTTTTTGAGTAGTGTATAATTCTTTAAAATACAATTTTGATTTTAAAGGATGTGAATAAATAGTTTTATCCCCATATTTCCAATCAACTGGACATGCTTGTCCAGGATGTTCTTTAAGATACTGAATTGATTCTAGTACTCTAAGAATTTCATTTATACTTCTACCACATAATAAATTGTTAACTGTATAATATTGAATCACTCCCTCTTTGTCAATAACAACGACTCCAGGGAAAGCCATTCCATCATCAGTAAGAAATTTATAATCACTAGTTATTTTATGCGTTAAATCGGAAACAAGCGGAAATTTTAAATTTGCTAATCCACCTTCATAACGACTAGATAATAAACTACGTAAATGAGAAAAAGGGCTATCAATTGAAATAGCTAAAATCTGTGTAGATAATTTGCGAAATTCAGCAATACGATCACTTAAGGTTATTAGTTCAGTCGGGGAAACAGGAGTAAAGTTTGCAGGATAAAAAATTAAAACTACATATTTCTTTCCTCGATAATCAGAAAGTCTAATTTTTCCTAATTTTTTATTAAAAACCCCAACTGTAAGAAAATTCGGTGCTAATTTTCCAATCTGAGGGTGATTTATCATTACATTATTAATTGATCGAATTAGAATATTTAATTAAAAAATATTATCACAAAAAAATTAGTAGAGCAATTAAAAATAAATCGCTCTACTTTACATAAAGGTAAGTTAATAATTAATTTATCCTTTCTTTTTCTTAGCAGGAGCTGCTGGAGCTTCAACTTCGATAAGTTCATTTACTGCAAAATTATTTGTATTTGTTCCACTGTAATTAACATTTTCAAATCGAACTACAGCAGGGTAGCGAATACCACTTTGATCAAGAGTCGCAACAGTACCTACTTGATTAAACCAATAAGATTCAGGACGAAGAATTTTAACTTTTGAACCGCGACTTACCATAATTTTATCTGATTATATTTAATATCTCTTATTAATAATATATTAAGTTAATACATTAATAGTAACCAGAAAAATCTAATGAAAATTTGTTAATTAATTAATTTTTCGTAAAAATTGGTTTTAGAAAATTAAACATGTTATAATCAGAAGTAAGAATATTAATATAGAAAATTAAAAATAAATATCTATTATGTGGCGTAACATACTAAAAAATACTTTGTTTGGGATAATACTATTTAGTATTACGAGTATTGGAGTAAAAAAATTTAATCCAAGTGAAGCAATTCCAGATACAAATATTGGAAATAATGTTGAAGTAAGTCAAAATGTTGTTAGTTCTAGAATGACATATGGTCGATTCTTAGAATACTTAGAAATGGGATGGGTTAAACAGGTTGATTTATATGACAATAGTCGAAATGCAATCGTTGTAGCGGTAAGTCCAGAATCAGATGACCGTGCTCAAACAATTCGTGTAGAAATTCCTGTTGGAGCTTCTCAATTAATTCAAAAACTAAAAGAATACGATGTAGATTTTGATGCACACCCTGCAGAAAATAAAAATCTTTGGGTTACTGTTGCTAGTAATGTTCTATTACCAATTCTTTTTGTTGGTGGATTATTCTACTTCTTCCAAAATTCAGAAAACTTCCCTGGTGGTTCAGGATCGTCTCCTATGAGTATTGGAAAATCGACAGCACGTTTTGAGAAACGTCCTGATACTGGTATTGTATTTGATGATATCGCAGGTATTGATGAAGCAAAAGCTGAATTTGAAGAAATTGTTTCATTTTTAAAACAACCAGATAAATATACAATTGTAGGTGCCAAAATTCCTAAAGGAATCTTATTAGTCGGCCCTCCAGGTACAGGTAAAACTCTTTTAGCGAAAGCTATTGCCAATGAAGCGGATGTACCATTCTTTAGTGTAGCAGGTTCTGAATTCGTTGAAATGTTTATTGGTATTGGTGCTTCACGAGTAAGAGATTTATTCAAGAAAGCTTCTGACAATGCACCATGTATTGTTTTTATTGATGAAATTGATGCAGTTGGTCGTGAACGTGGCGCTGGTGTTGGTGGTGGTAACGATGAACGAGAACAAACACTTAACCAACTATTAACTGAAATGGATGGTTTTAAAGAAAATAAAGGTGTAATTGTTGTAGGTGCTACTAATAGGGTAGATATCTTAGATTCAGCTTTATTACGACCAGGTCGATTTGATCGACAAGTAACGGTTAACTTACCAGATCGTTTAGGTCGAGTTGGTATTTTAAAAGTTCATGCTCGTAATAAACCGATTGGTGAAGATGTATCTTTAGTTCAATTAGCAAATCGAACACCAGGTTTCTCAGGTGCAGATTTAGCAAATTTATTAAATGAAGCTGCAATTTTAGCAACGCGTTATAAAAAATCGTCAATTTCAAAAAATGAGGTAAACGAAGCTGCAGATCGAATTATTGGGGGTATCGCCGGAACTCCAATGGAAGATAACAAAAATAAACGATTAGTTGCGTACCATGAAGTTGGACATGCTATCACAGGGTCTGTATTAAAATCTCATGACGAAGTTGAAAAAATTACATTAGTTCCGCGTGGAGCTGCAAAAGGTTTAACTTGGTTTACTCCTGAAGAAGATCAAAGTTTATTATCACGCTCTGAATTATTATCACGCATTATTACAACTTTAGGTGGTCGTGCAGCAGAACAAGTTGTTTTCGGAACTCCGGAAGTAACAACAGGTGCAAGTAGTGATATTCAACAGGTAACAAATTTAGCTCGTCAAATGGTAACTCGTTTTGGTATGTCAAATATTGGCCCAATCGCGTTAGAAGATGAAAATAATGGACAAGTTTTCTTAGGTGGAAATATGGGCCAAGATGGGAGTGCATTTGCTGAAAGTATCGCAGATCGAATTGATGATGAAGTTTGCAAAATCATTAATTATTGTGAACAAAAAGCTATTGAAATCATATTAGACAACCGTGTAGTAATCGATTTAGCCGTAGAAAGATTATTAGACGTAGAAACATTAGATGGTGCGGAATTCCGTGAATTAGTTAGTACATACACACTATTACCTAATAAAAAAGCGCCATATATTTCAAAGTTTAATTAATTTTTCAATTAATAAATAAACACATTACTTTAAGCTAATTAATTAATTAGCTTAAAGTAATGTGTTTATTAAAATATTTTATTTTTTTCTAGTTTTTCTAATTGATTTCATTTCTTTTTAGACTGATATAAAATTAAAAAATTTAAGACTTATTATTAATAATTAAAAAGTATTGCTATATAACTTTTCTAAATATACAATACAATAAACAAAATTATATATTTTCGATTTTAATCCAAGAATTAATTAAACTTTAAAACTAAACTTATGGCAAAAAAGAGCATGATTGAGAGAGAAAAAAAGCGTATTAGATTAAACAATAAATACGCTGCAAAACGAGATCTCTTATTACATGAATACCGTACAACGGATGACTTTACTTTAAAACTAGAAATTCATTCAAAAATTCAGAAATTACCACGTAATAGTGCGAAAATAAGAATTCGAAACAGATGTTGGAAAACGGGACGTCCACGAGGATACTATCGTGATTTTGGAGTTTCGAGACACGTGTTACGTGAGATGGCACATCAATGTTTATTACCGGGTGTTACGAAATCAAGTTGGTAAAAAATATGACCGATTATAGAGATAATCGGTTATATTGATTTTTAAATATCAAACTGATTGCCACGACGATATTGTAAGTATGCTGCAACAAAAAGGCCTAAAGCACTTACTGTGATCATACCTAAAACGATTCCTGATAATAACGGTTCTACCATTTATTTTTACTTATAAAATATAAATATATAATATTTATTATACTACCACAAAGAATTAATTTTAATTTAAGAAAATTAAAATATAACTTTGTCCTATTCTACATAAATTAAAATTTTTTTATTTAATCTATATTTAATTAATTTATCTAAAACCAATAGCAGCTTGCCAAACAAATGCTAATAATAAGAAGAAAACTGGAATAATTGGTAAAACATCAACAATTGGTGCAAAAGCAGTGTAGGCTTCTGGTAATCGAGCTAAAAGTAAATTTTCCATAATTAAAACCTATAAGTATATAAAAATTAATAATATTAAATTGATAACATTTAATATTATTAATTTTACTATAAAAAAAATTAAAAAGTGGATTTATATATGCATATTTTTTTTAATCTAACTTATTTTCATATACAATTATCAAATAGTATTAATAAGAGTAAAAATTAATCTAATATTTTTAAAATAAAAACGAATTATGACAGCAGCTTTTTTACCTGCAATTTTAGTACCTATTGTTGGTCTTATATTCCCAGCTTTTAGTATGGCTTTATTTTTCATTTATACACAGATTGACGATATTGCTTAATTAACTTAATAATATACCATTTAACAAATGGTATATTATTAAGTTAATGGACCAATCTTGTCAAAAAACAAAAATGTAATTTTTTTTATTTAGCAGATATACATTAGATAGGAATAAAGATAACTAAGAAAAAATAGAGATATAAAGAACTTTTTAGGATCTAACTTTAAAACATTGTTATTTAAAAATATATGCAATTAATAATCTTTGGATATTTTATTTAATAGTTAGTTAACAGTAAAGAAAATAATATTATTTATTTCAAACGTAACTAACTACTATAAATAAATTAGATCATTAAATATTTAATGATAAATTTCGATTACTCAAGATCTTTTCGGTTAGGATTTCTTGATGGATCACTTGAAAGGAATCCAAAAATGAATAAAGAAACAAAAAAGATAACTGTTGTATAAACTAAGATTTTTAAAGTTAACATTAAATTTTTCCTAGGAATTATTTCTAATATTATTAATTATACTAAAATATTAAAAATCTGAATAATTTAATTTAAGAGGAATCATCTTAAAATTATTTACAAAAGTGAATTAAGTTCAGTATTTTTTAATAGTGGATAAATTTTAAATGCTGAAATTTCAATTTGTTTCGTTTTCGTCTCTTGATTCGAATTTCGAAAAGAAATATACCCTTCGACTACAATGTAGTCATTTACTTTATAATATTTCATTACATCATGTGATAAATTTCCCCAAACGTTTAAATAGCAGATATCTAAATAACTTTTATTACGAACTTGAGGAAATTGAACTACAAGTTCAGTTAATGAAATATTATTTTTAAAAAAACTTTGAACAGGTTTTTTAATAATTTTTACAATAAAGGTACTATAGTTCATATAAAACAGTTTTTTATTAATTAAATAACTAGATTTTTTTGTTTTTGAACATCTTCAAAATTAATATCACGTAAACGTTTTAACAATCGAATGAAATATTCTAAGAAATAATCATCTAATTGCATAATTTCACCTGGATCAATTTTAAAGGTTTTATATAAATCAAATGTATACTTTGAAAAATTATTTTCTACATTTAAAATTTCTACAAATGCTAGACGATCACTAATATTTTGACCCCACTCAAAAAATCCTAGAAATGCGCTTGATAATTTTAACAGAGAAATTGGAATTCGTTTAACTTGAGCAGATTGACCTGCTAATTGTTCACACAATTTGATTATTTCCGAAGATAACCAACCTTTAGGACCACCTAAAAAGAAAGTTTTATTTTCAGTTTTAGGAAGTTGTAAAGCGCGTAAACAGAATTTAGCAATATCTTGTGTATCCATATAAGAAACACTTGTATTTTCATTTGTAATCCAAATAGGTAAATCTTCTAAAATTGGAATTGCGTACTGTTCAATTAAACCTTGATAGAAACCTGATAAACGGAAAATAGTATATGGGATATTTGATTCTTTTAATTTGATTTCAATTCCTTGTTTCATTTCCATTAATGGAATATTTGAAAACTGTTCTAAGTTTAATGCTGAACAGAAAATAAAACGACGAATATTTGCCGTTTGACATGCTTCTACTAAAGCTAATTTTCCATCCCAATCCACTTGTTTAATTGTTGATAAATCTGACGGTCGGCTTGTAGAAGCATCAACAACAGCTGTAATGCCTCTTAAACAAGGAGGAATCGTTTCTGGTGAAGTTAAATCACCATAAACAAGTTCTGCACCCCATTCCTTTAAAAAAGCCGCTTTTCTTAAATTTCGAACCATACAACGAACTTGGTAACCTTTTGTCAAAGCTTGAAGAACGACCTGACGACCTAAAGTTCCTGTACCACCAATAATTAATAAACTCATATATATTTAAATAATTTTTTTGTCTTTAATTCCTTAACCAAAAATCGTACTTTGTAAAATGTCTTGTGCTTCAATATTAACTAATTCTTTTTTAGTTAAAACTTGACCACGACTATCAAAAATTCGGTTAGCTTGACGCATTCGAGCACGATCTAAAGCATTTTTTACACTCCGTGCATTTGCGAATAATGGACGTTGTTTACGTAATGTAATATAATCTGTTAGTGCAACTTCAGCTTCAGGTGTTAATTGATATTGTTGTTCTTCTAACATCATTTTTGAAATTTTTAATAACTCTTCTGTTGTGTAATCTGGAAAATCGATATGATTAGCTATTCGTGAGGATAACCCCGGATTTGATTCATAAAATTTATCCATAGGTTCTTTATAACCAGCTAAAATTACAACCAAATCATCTCGTTGATTTTCCATTACTTGTAATAAAATTTCAATGGCCTCTGATCCATAATCTCGCTCGTTATCTGGTTTATATAAATAATAAGCCTCATCGATAAATAATACACCACCCATAGCTTTTTTTAAAACTTCTTTAGTTTTTGGAGCTGTGTGCCCAATGTATTGACCTACTAAATCATCTCTGGTAACTGTTAATAAATGTCCTTTTTGTACATATCCAAGTTGGAATAAAATATCAGACATTTTTAATCCCACAGTAGTTTTACCAGTCCCTGGACTTCCCGTAAAAGACATATGTAAACCAGGACTTCCTGCTGTAATACCTAAATTTCTTCGTAATTTATCAATTAATAATAATGCTGCAATTTCTCGAATCCGTGCTTTAACTGGAGCTAACCCAACTAACTCTTCATCTAATAAATTTAAAATTTTAGCAATTTCTGTTTTAGTGTACTCTTCTTGTAAATTAACCGTTGCCATGTTCATATTATCTATATTTGTAATTTATTGAGTTTTTAAAATAAGAATTCCGTCATATAGTAAATCGGTTAAAGTTTAACCGATTTAATAATCTAACGTAAAGGTTTTAATATACCTAAAAACTAGGAATACTTGAAAGACAAATAAAAGCAAATCCAGCACTACCACAAGCACCGACAAAGAATCCACCTTTAAATTGATCCCAAGCTTTTTTTGTTTGTAGTTCATTTGAACTTTCTACACTTGGTGTTTTTTCTTGCCCAAACGCTGCTACACCATAGATTGTTAAGCCTAATGTTAAGATTAAAATTAATCCAATAGTTGAAAGGAAACCTGCGAATAAGGCAATATCCGAATTACGTAAAGGTCCTAACTTAACAAATGGTCCTATTAAAAAGTAACCATGCGCTAACCCAATTTCTAAACCTCTTAATAAAGGTGTTAAACCAGATCGATATGCAGGTAAATTTCTTAGAATAGCTCTAGTTACCGCAGACGATGTTATTGGCGTTGCTAAATGGCCTACAAATGGATCATCGTTATAGGGTTTAATAAAATTAGCCATAAATTTAACCTAAGTTTTAATGAAATTAATAGTCGAATTTTTAATTAGTAAGAACATATTTAAAAATTCATGAAAATTTTTACCAACCAAAATTTAAATATAGATTACTATATAATATATATTATATTATATATATAAAAATTTTATAAACTTCATTTTTATAAATCAAAAAGATATTATGATAGTTACTATTGATTACTTTTTATTGTTGGGATTTTGTTTCGCTATGGCGTCTGGTTTATTTTTAGGGTTAAAGTCAATTAAGTTAATTTAATATTTCATTACCATATAAAAATGAATAAAGATATTCGTCAAGATAAAATTGTAGGATCTCGACGTTTTAGTAATTTTTTCTGGACTTTTGTTCTATTTCTTGGAGGTATTAGTTTTTTATTAGCAGGTCTTTCAAGTTATTTAAAAATCAATTTATTACCATTTACGAATACTAGTGAATTAGTATTTATACCACAAGGTGTTGTAATGATGTTTTACGGCACTTTAAGTCTCTCAATTAGCATTTACACGTTATTAACAGTTGTATGGGATATTGGTAGTGGGTATAACGAATACAATAAAATTGAGAATCTTGTAAAAATTGTTCGAAAGGGTTTCCCGGGGAAAAACCGTGAAATACTTTTAACTTATCCTTTAAATAATATTCGAGCTATTGGAATTAAAATTTCTGAAGGCTTAAATCCAAAACGAATTATTTATTTATGTTTAAAAGATGAGCGAAAAATTCCGTTAACACCTGTTGAACAACCAAGTACTATTTCAGATTTAGAAGAAAATGCTGCAGATTTAGCTAAATTTCTAGAACTAAAATTAGAAAATTTATAACACTTTATTGCTTTTTATACCCGCATAAATTTATAATAAAAATATGCGGGCATAGTTTAGTGGTAAAACCTTAGCCTTCCAAGCTAATGATGGGGGTTCGATTCCCCCTGCCCGCTCTTGGTTAAGTTTGTGAATGAGTAACAATCGTTTTTTTACAGGAGAATATAACATTATGTCTGGTGGATCTACAGGTGAACGTCCGTTTTCGGATATTATTACAAGTGTACGTTATTGGATTATTCATAGTATTACGATTCCGTCTCTTTTCGTATCTGGCTGGTTATTTATTAGTACAGGTTTAGCGTACGATGTTTTTGGTACTCCACGACCAAATGAGTACTTTACACAAGATCGTCAACAAGTACCATTAGTAAACGATCGTTTTAGTGCGAAGCAAGAATTAGAAGATTTAACTAAAGGTTTATAAGAGGTAAATTTTATGTCAAAAAATGTCAATCAACCTGTAGCTTACCCGATTTTTACTTTCCGTTGGCTTACAATTCATGGTTTAGCTGTTCCAACTGTATTTTTCTTAGGTGGAATTACAGCTATGCAATTTATTCAAAGATAATTTAATAATATAGATAAGAGGTAAATTTTATGACAGGTCCAAATCCTAATAAACAAGCTGTAGAACTTAATCGAACTTCTTTATACTGGGGACTTCTACTAATCTTTGTTTTAGCTGTATTATTTTCAAGTTATTTCTTCAATTAATAATTATAAATAGGAGTTTTTTATATGTCTCAAACTGGTAGAATTCCTTTATGGCTTGTAGGTTTAGTAGGTGGTTTAGCCGTAATTACAATGCTTAGCTTATTCATTTACGGTGCATATTCTGGTTTAGGTTCTTCACTTTAATTAGTAAGAAGGTATCTATCCTTAATATAAGTTAGAGTAAACATACTTGTTTACTCTAACCAAAAATTATTTTTTCTTTCGTTTTTTATTTCCACGATTTTGTTTTTTTGTACCTCGTCCTAACCAACCCCACCATAATCGCATAGTTTCTCGGAATTTAATATCATAGAAAAGGAAGTCATCTTGCCATGCAGTATAACCGCCACTATACATACTATTTTTTGGTCGTTTTCCAATATGTAATTCTACACTATATGTAAGAAAGGGAATATAGAAGTATTGTGAAAATATCGCATGTAACATAGCGAACATAACAAAACTTATATGTGCAAAAACAAATGCACCTAAATATAATCTGAAAGTTTCAGCTTCTTCAAATCGGTGTTGCGCAATGAATGTTCCATGTAAAATCATTCTCGCACGATTAACACAAGAAAAAATATATGTAACAAAGGTATTATAAAGAGTTACAAACGTAAAATGCCATCGAATGTGATACGGACAATATTTTTTTCCAACTCGTACATATCCAATATAAATGATAAATGGCATCATTTGACGTAAATTTGACTTATAGAACTTTTTAAGAACACCAAGCAAATCTTCCGTAATATATTTATAAACAGGATCTGTGACGTTATGATATTGTTGAGGAACTAAGTTAAAAACTGGCTTTAACCATTTAAAATGAGTCGTTTCTCCTGCTAAGTTATTAAGCATGTCAGCTGTTACACGCTCATAAGCTCTAAATTCGGCTGCTGCTCTAAATTTTTCTTCCTCATATAAAATGTTTGTTAATAAAGGATTAAACTTCAAAACAGGAAAATAAATCCCTACACAATCATTTAACGCAATACCCCATAAAACACATGAGAAAAGACCTATTGCACAAATTTTAAATGATGTTATGACATTATATTTAATCGAATAAATAATAAAACGAAGTAAACATAAGATAATCATAGCTTTTTGGAATTCTTCAATCGTGAAACCAGTTGTAACTATTTGGTTTAATTTATCTAGAAAAATCTCTTGATAAGATGGAGTAGTAAACATGCCTGGATCATAATGAACGATATCAATATCAGAACCATACGAACCATACGTAGGATCAACTACGGTCATATTTAACAAAAGTTTAAATATTAATAACATATTTATAAAATTAAAAATTCGATAGTAATAAATATAATAACAGATTGTATTTAAAAATATCAATAAAATTCCATTGGGTTAAATAGAAAAAATTTTAAACGTCTTAAATTGAAGTAAAGTAATAGAACAAGTAAATTTCAAAATTTGAAATTTACTTGTACAAAGCAGTTTACCAGAAACCTAATGATACTGCTTTATCAATTGGTAAACATGCACCAATACCAAACCAAACAGCAGTAAAGAAACCAAAAATGAATACTAAACTTGCAATTGGACGACGGAATGGATTTTGGAATTTGTTAACATTTTCGATAAATGGCACTGTGATTAAACCTAATGGCACAGCAGCCATTGCTAATACGCCTAATAATTTATTCGGTAATACACGTAATAAATTAAATGTTGGGAAGAAGTACCATTCAGGTAAAATCTCTAACGGTGTATTAAATGGATCAGCAGGTTCTCCTAATTGAGTAGGTGCCATAACAGCTAAACCAATACAACATGCAAATGTACCTAAAATACAAATTGGGAAAACGTATAATAAATCATTTGGCCAAGCAGGTTCACCATAATAATTATGGCCCATACCTTTAGCTAATTTTGCTCTTAATTTTGGATCTGTTAAATCCGGTTTTTTAATTACTGACATATCTGTTCCTTGGTATTAAAAATATTTTTAAATTATTAACAGGTTTTTAAAGTTTAAAGTGGTCCTGAAATACCTTGCTTACGAATCATTAAGAAGTGCGTTAAAATTAATGCTGCAGCTGCAACTGGTAATACAAAAGTATGTGCACTATAGAAACGAGTTAAAGTACTTTGACCTACACTTTCACCACCACGTAAAACTAATACTAATGGAGGTCCTACAATTGGTACAGCCGCTGGTACACCTGTTACAATTTTACATGCCCAGAAACCTACTTGATCCCATGGTAACGAATAACCAGTTACACCAAAACTAACTGTAACAACAGCTAAAATTACACCTGTAACCCAAGTTAATTCTCGAGGTTTTTTAAATCCACCTGTTAAGTAAACTCGGAAGATATGTAATACCATCATCATTACCATCATACTTGCTGACCAACGGTGAATTGAACGGATTAACCACCCGAAATTAACACTTGTCATAATGTACTCTACTGAAGCAAAAGCATCTACAACACTTGGACGGTAGTAGAATGTCATTGCAAATCCTGTAGCAACTTGTACTAAGAAACATGTGAATACAATACCACCAAAACAGTAGAAAATATTTACGTGAGGTGGTACATATTTACTTGAGATATCATCTGCAATAGCTTGAACTTCTAAACGTTCTTCAAACCAATCGTATACTTTACCCATAAAAATATAATATAAAAGATCAAAACACAACTAAGCAAGTTTTTAATCTGATAATTAGTATTTGGGTTAAAAAGGCGAGAGTGGGATTCGAACCCACGGAATCCGTAAAGATTCATCTGATTTCAAATCAGACGCAATCGACCAACTCTGCCATCTCGCCAAAAGATTAGTTAAATAACTAATCTTATATAAATTAACTTTCGTATGTAGTAATTCCGCTAAATTTAATTGAAGCAGGATTTGGATTTTTACCAATTGAAAATCCTCGACTGTTTACAGCAGTTCGACCAGGATTAACTTTTTCAGGGAAAACCCCATCTTTTGGATGTAAGTATTGAACTTCTCCACTAGGGAAAATTCGATAAATTTTGTAATCATTTATTTTGAAAGTTCTTAGTTGAGTTCCTAGAGCAAGGCATTGTTCTTTTCTAGCTAAGTATAAAAGATTTTCGCCATTGCGCATAATTGCTGCTCCACCTGTCGGCATTTCAAAAATTTGCTCTTTTTTACTTGTCCAAGTAATTGCATATTTTTCTTCAACTTCAGCTGCACGTAGCCAGCCACCAGTACTTCCACCAAAAGTCGGAAACGGTGTTTGTAAATTTAATGTCATACGTAAAACCTTATTATTATTTAACGTTCAATATACTATTTTAATAAAAAATTAATAATTTTTTCGTTAATTTATAAAATTTTCTAGCGGAGAATGGATTTGAACCATTGACCTTCGGGTTATGAGCCCAACGAGCTACCAGACTGCTCTACTCCGCGCAACTTAATTTACTATGTATCTATATATAAATATATATTGTTTATTATAGTTTGTCTATAAATTAAGAATAAAAATTTATTAATTAAAACAACTTTGGTCAAGATTGCTTTTTTCTAAAAATTATTTTTATCCAATATTAAATATTGGATAAAAATAAACAAAAAGTTAGTCGATAGGACGCATTGATAATACAGGTTCGTTGGCACGATTAATACCTTTTTCGAAACCTGCAGCAGCAGCACGAGCACGACCAGAGTGCCACCAGTGACCAATTAGGAAGAAGAATCCTAAGAAGAAGTGTGAACAACATAACCATGAACGTGGAGATACGTAGTTAACTGAGTTAATTTCTGTAGCTACACCACCTACTGAGTTTAATGAACCTAAAGGAGCATGTGTCATGTATTCAGCAGCACGACGTTCTTGCCATGGTTGGATATCATTTTTAATTTTATTAATATCTAAACCATTAGGACCACGTAATGGTTCTACCCATGGAGCACGTAAATCCCAGAAACGCATAGTTTCACCACCAAAAATGATCTCACCACTTGGAGAACGCATTAAGTATTTACCTAAACCAGTTGGACCTTGAGCAGATGATACATTAGCACCTAAACGTTGATCTCGTACTAAGAAAGTAAATGCTTGTGATTGAGAAGCTTCAGGACCAGTTGGACCGTAAAGTTCACTTGGGTATGCAGTATTGTTGTACCAAGCATATAAAGAAGCTGTGAAACCCATTAAAGAGATTGCAGCTAAACTGTATGATAAGTAAGCTTCACCAGACCAAACAAAAGCACGACGTGCCCATGCAAATGGTTTAGTAAAGATATGCCAAATACCACCTGTAATACATAAGATACCAACCCAGATGTGACCACCTACGATATCTTCCATGTTATTTACAGAAACAACCCAACCGTCACCACCAAATGGAGAACGGAATACGTAACCAAAGATTACAATTGGATTTAATGTAGGTGTTGTAATGTAACGTACATCACCACCACCTGGTGCCCATGTATCATATACACCACCTAAGTACATTGCTTTGATAACTAATAAGAATGAACCTAAACCTAAAAGACATAAGTGAATGCCTAAGATAGTCGTCATCTTATTTTTATCACGCCAATCATAACCAAAGAATGGGAATGATTCTTCTAATGTATCAGGACCTAATAATGAGTGGTAGATACCACCAAAACCTAATACAGCTGAAGAAATTAAGTGAACAACACCAACCGCGAAGTATGGAACTGTTGAAGTAATTTCACCACCGGGGCCAACACCATAACCTAATGTTGCTAAATGTTGAATTAAGATAAAACCTTGTTCATATAAAGGCTTCTCTGGAACGAAGTGAGACACTTCGAATAATACCATTGCACCTGCCCAGAATACCATTAAACCGGCATGAGCAACGTGAGCACCTAATAACTTACCTGATACATTGATTAAACGAGCGTTTCCACTCCACCAAGCAAAGCCTGTAGATTCAATGTCGCGACCTGCTATACTACTATTAAAGGGCGTTTCCACGTGGTAATACCTCCTCAGGGAATACGAAGTTTTCATGTGGTTGATCTTGCGCAGCCATCCATGAACGAATACCTTCGTTTAATAAAATATTTTTTGTGTAGAATGTTTCAAACTCTGGATCTTCCGCAGCACGTAATTCTTGTGAAACGAAATCGTAAGCACGTAAATTTAAAGCTAAACCTACGATACCAATAGCACTTGTCCATAAACCTGTTACAGGCACAAATAACATGAAGAAGTGTAACCAACGTTTGTTAGAAAACGCTACACCAAAAATTTGTGACCAGAAACGGTTAGCAGTAACCATAGAGTATGTTTCTTCTGATTGTGTTGGTGTGAATGCACGGAATGTATTCGCTGCATCACCATCTTCAAATAATGTATTCTCTACAGTAGCACCGTGGATAGCACATAATAATGCACCACCTAAAATACCAGCTACACCCATCATGTGGAATGGATTTAATGTCCAGTTGTGGAAACCTTGTAAGAATAATAAGAATCGGAAGATTGCTGCTACACCAAAACTAGGTGCGAAGAACCAACTTGCTTGACCTAATGGGTATAATAAGAATACAGAAAGGAATACTGCAATCGGACCAGAGAACGCAATCGCGTTATATGGACGAATACCTACTAATCGTGCAATTTCAAATTGACGTAAACAGAAACCGATTAAACCGAATGCACCGTGTAATGCGATAAATGCCCAAAGACCACCAACTTGACACCAGCGAGTGAAATCGCCTTGTGCTTCAGGACCCCATAATAATAATAATGAGTGACCCATACTGTTTGCAGGTGTAGAAACTGCTGCAGTTAAGAAGTTACAACCTTCAAGGTAAGAACTAGCTAAACCGTGAGTGTACCAAGAAGTTACGAATGTAGTTCCTGTCATCCATCCACCTGCAGCTAAATAAGCAGTTGGGAATAATAATAAACCTGACCAGCCAACAAAGACAAATCTATCTTTCTTTAACCAATCATCAATTAGATCAAATAAGCCACGTTCTTGGTTTTGCCCAATAGCAATGGTCATATTTTATAATCCTTAAATAAAATCATTTAATAAATAAACCTTGGAATATATTCCATCCAATTTTTATTTTTATCTTATCAGCCTATGCTTATTATTATACGTTAATATTTATAGAATTTTGTATCTTAGAAAAAAAGTTTTAATGAACAAACTCGGGATTACTAAACTATTATAAATACTTGAGTTTGATTTAATTAATCTGTAAACATTTGGAGAATATTCTGAAATTCAAAAAATATGCTATAATATAGGATAGAAATAAGTATTCAACTGTTAAATTTTTAACATGTCCCTAGAATTGAAACAATTTTTAAGTTAAATATCGGAATATATTATGATCACTGACACTCAAGTATATACAGCATTATTAATTGCATTATTAGCAAGTGTATTAGCAGTTCGTTTAGGCGCAACACTTTACCAATAAACATTTCATTTCAACTAAAATCGTCAAAAATACATTATATTGAATATAAGTTATGGTAGCACAGGATTTAAAAAAATTTAGTACACCCGTTTTTCCTTTTACAGCTATTGTAGGTCAAGAACAAATGAAGTTAGCTTTGCAATTAAACGTAATCGATCCCAAAATTGGTGGCGTTATGATTATGGGTGATCGTGGTACAGGTAAATCTACGACTATTCGTGCAATCACTGATTTATTACCTGCAATTGAAGTAGTAAAAGATGATCCATTTAATTCTCATAAATCAGATTTAGATTTAATGGGAAATGAAGTAAAGTTATCTATTCAAAATGGTGAAGCAATCGATACAGAAGAAATGAAGATTCCAATGGTAGATTTACCATTAGGTGCTACTGAAGATCGTGTTTGTGGAACTATTGATATTGAAAAAGCTCTAACAGAAGGTATTAAGGCTTTTGAACCTGGTTTATTAGCAAAAGCGAATCGTGGTTTATTATATGTGGATGAAGTAAATTTATTAGATGATCATTTAGTTGATATTTTATTAGATTCTGCTGCATCAGGTTGGAATACTGTAGAACGTGAAGGTATTTCTATTCGCCATCCAGCCCGATTTGTATTAGTAGGTTCAGGAAACCCTGAAGAAGGTGAATTACGTCCTCAATTACTAGATAGATTTGGTATGCATGCAGAAATTCGGACTGTAAAAGATCCAATGTTACGAGTAAAAGTTGTTGAAGAACGAACTTCATTCGACCAAACACCGGAAGTCTGGTTAAAAAATTACGAAGAACAACAACAAGAATTACGTACTCGAATTGTTGATGCTCAGAATTTATTACCGGAAGTTGAGTTAGATTATGAATTACGTGTAAAAATCTCTGAAGTATGTAGTAATCTTGATGTAGATGGTTTGCGTGGTGATATTGTAACGAATCGAGCAGCAAAAGCGTATGCTGCATACAATGGTCGTACAACTGTAACTGTTGATGATATTGGACAAATTATTACATTATGTTTACGTCACAGATTACGAAAAGATCCTTTAGAATCGATTGATTCGGGTGATAAAGTTTCAAAAGTCTTTAAAGAAATTTTTGAAATTGAAGATTAAATAAATAAAACATAAGTTAATATTTTAAAAAATATTAACTTATGTTTTTCTATTATAAGGATAAGATATGCTAAAATTAGTCTGGTTTTTGTTAAATATCGTTTTGATTTCAATTATCTTTATTCGTACTCCGAATAATGGAGGATTGGCAAGTTTAGGTGCAAAAACTGATATATTAGGTTCACCAAATTCAGCTGAGAAATTTTTAAATCAGTTAACTTGGGGTTTAATTGTTGGTTATCTTCTTTTAGCTGTAAAATTTAATGTTGCGTTTTAGTATTAAAAATTTACTAAAATGCAATTCATTAAATTTATATATAAAGTAAAAAATTTTTTATAGAACATTAATAATACTATTTTAATTAAATAATAACAAACCAATAGAAATAATATTTAATATTAATACCCCCAAGGGAATTCGAATCCCTGTCTGCTCCGTGAAAGGGAGCTGTCCTAGGCCTCTAGACGATGGGGGCGGTATTTAAGATTTAAACTAAACTAACCAGTTACTAGTATATAAAAACTAGAGAGCGGGCAACGCGATTCGAACGCGCGACATCAACCTTGGCAAGGTTGCGCTCTACCACTGAGCTATGCCCGCAATAAGTTACATTGATTAGTAAACTCTATACTAATTAGATGATACAAAAAACTACTCAATTCTGTCAACACTTTTTTCAAGTAAATTTAGAAATTATAGTTAAACTATAATTTCTATTTAGCTGTTGATGCAATACCATCGGCAGCTGCAATTACTAAAATAAGACTTACCCAAATTTGGAAGCCACGATTAAATGTACCCTTTGATTGTTCCCAATCTCCTGGAGTTGCTAATGCTACCGGAACCGTAACAACTAAAGCTAATGAAAGTAAAACTAATAGAGCTGTTAAAACCGTTATCATAAATATTCCTTAAAACTTTTTATTTTGAGAGTTAGATTTCTATTTGGTTAAAGATTACCTTTTTTTAGAGCTAATAATACAATTACAGCTGGACCTGATAGCATAATTAAACCAGTTGCAACTAGCTGACCTAGAACTTGCCAATTAAACATTTTTTAAAATCCTTAATTTATAATTTTTTTAAATTTTAAACAATAAGATAACTTATAAAGTTAGTAATTATTTTACTTTAAAAAAAGTAAAGTAAAAATATTATTTATAATTTTTGAAAAAATGTTGAAAATTCGGTAAATTACAAAAAAATTCATTTTGATTCAAAATGAAAAGCAAAATAAAATTTGATTAAATTTTATTTTTATAATTAAGTTATAAACTTGACCTTCTATGATATTTCAGTTAGACTCGATAGGTAAACAAGTTTTTATTAAAAAACTTTAACAAATTAGCTAGTTCATGTTAATATATAATAAGGGTTGCTAACTCAATGGTAGAGTACTCGGCTTTTAACCGATTTGTTCTGGGTTCGAGTCCCAGGTAACCCAATATAATATTTTTCCCTAAGATTTTATACTTTAGAATCTAATTTTTTTTAATAAAAATATCAAATTTAAAAAATATATTATGTGGTTTTATTTTTTTATACAAAAAATTTATTAATTGTTAATATATTGAATATATTAACAATTAATTTGTTTTAAATGATAAATTTATTTCTTATGTTAAAGAAACTTTACCACCAGCAGCTTCAATTTGTGTTTTAGCATCTTCAGCAGCATCTTTAGCTAAACCTTCTTGAACTAATTTTGGAGCTGATTCTACAAGTTCTTTAGCTTCTTTTAAACCTAAGCCTGTAAGGCCTCGAACCACTTTTAAAATAGCAATTTTTTTATCTGCTGGAACTTCATCTAACATTACGTTAAATTCTGTTTTTTCTTCAACTTCTTCAGCAGCAGCAGCAGCAGCCATTACTACAGGACCACCAGCAGCAGCAGAAGCGTCTACACCAAATGTGTCTTCGATTTTAGTTACTAATTCTGAAGCTTCTAATAATGTTAATGTTTTTAAGTCTTCTACGATTTGATCAATTTTTTCTGACATATCTATTAATCCTAAATAAGTTTGTTAAATAATTTTTTACTCTTCGAATGCATCTAAATCTAATTGAATAGATGGTCCCATAGTACTGCAAATACAGATTTTTTTAAAATATTTTCCCTTTACACCTGATGGTCGATTTTGTTGAATCGAACCTTGTAAAGCAACTAAATTTTCCATCAATTGTGTTTCAGTAAAACCAGATTTACCAAAACTTACATGAACAACACCTGTTTTATCAGCTTTATATTCAAATTTACCTTTTTTAAAATCAGATAATGTACTTGCTAAAGATGTTGTCACAGTTCCTGATTTTGGTGATGGCATTAAACCTTTTGGCCCTAATACTCGACCTAATTTAGCTAATTTTGGCATTAATTCTGGTGTAGCTACTAACAAATCAAAATCAAGGTTTCCTTGACTAATCATTTCAATTAAATCTTCGTTTCCAACTAAATCCGCTCCATTAGTTTTGGCTTCATCAAAATTCGTTTCACTAGTTAAAACAGCAATTCGAACTGTTTTTCCTGTACCATTTGGTAATGTAACAGTTGTTCGTAATTGTTGATCAGCATATTTTGGATCAATATTTAAATTTGCGTGTAACTCTACAGTTTCATCAAATTTTGCTGTAGATGTTTCTTTAAGAATTTTAATCGCCTCTTCTAGACTCGAATAAATTGGTTTATCAATTTTTTTACGTATTTCTTTTTGACGACGTGATAATTTTCGCATACAATTTTTCTATTAATAGACTTATAAAATAAACATTAATCTACAATGGAAATACCCATGTTACGAGCAGTCCCTTCCACAATTTTCATAGCACTAGTAAGTTTAGTAGTATTTAAATCAGGTAATTTAATATTAGCAATTTCTTCTAATTGATTTTTTGTAATCGAACCAACGTTTACCTTATTTGGTGTTGACGATCCTTTCTTAATTTTTGCGGCTTCAGCTAATAATACAGAAGCAGGTGGAGTTTTCAGAATAAAAGTATAACTTCTATCTTCATATACAGAAATTTCAACTGGAATAATTAAACCAGCTTTATCTCCAGTCTTTGCATTATATTCTTTACAAAATGCTGCAATATTAACCCCGTGTTGACCTAAAGCGGGTCCAACAGGTGGAGCAGGTGTCGCTTTCCCAGCTGGTAATGCTAATTTAATTAATGCTGTTATTTTTTTTGGCATAAATCAATTGGTAAATGTTTAATAAGATTTAAAGTATTATTTTTTATACTTAGACATTTATAGTCTTTTATCTTTAAACTATTCTTAATTATTTGGATTTTGGAATCTACAAATATTCAAGAAATTCCTTTAAGATTTTATAAATTTCCATCTTTGAAAATAAAAACCCCTTACAAGAAGAGAAACGCGCCCTGAAGGACTTGAACCCTCGACATCTAATTTTGGAGACTAGCGTTCTACCAACTGAACTAAGGACGCGTATTACTTATTATAAATATAATTATTAAAAAAAGCAAGACTTAACTATGCTTAATAATGAACGATTGAAATTCGAAAATAAATATTTACCTCATAATTTTTTGGCCGAAAAAATTGTATTAAGTAATCTGTTGATTAGTTCAGAAGCTATTACAATCACCTTTCGTAAACTTAAAATTGAAGCGTTTTATTTTAAAAATCATCAAGAAATTTATAAAGCTATTATTTTTTTATATCAAAATGAAAGCTCAATAGATATTGTAACATTAACAGCTTTTTTCCAAGATCAAGGATTATTAGAACAAATCGGAGGAATTGAAACACTTACTGAGTTAATGAATCAAGTTCCAAATTCAATTTATTTGGAAGAGTATATTCAATTAATACAAGATAAATTTATCCGACGACTTTTAATACGATTAGGTTATAAAATTATAAACTCTAGTTATGTAACAAATATTCCATTAGAAAATATAGTATGTGACTTAGAGAAACAATTTTTTAACTTAACAAATTCCACACAAGATAAAACAGATTTGAGTAATGCAGAATTATTTTCAAATCTATTATTAGAACTAAAACAAAAATCAATAGAACCAATTCTTCCAGGTCTTAGCTCAGGATTTGGAGATTTAGATTCAGTTACCCAAGGATTTCAAAAATCGGATTCAATAATTATTGCTGGTCGACCTTCTATGGGAAAAACAGCTTTATCAATGAATATTGCTTTAAATATCCTTAAAAAATATGAATGTCCAATTTTGTTTTTTAGCTTAGAAATGTCAAAAACGCAATTATTGTATCGTTTATTAGCTAATGAAATTGAAATCAGTAACACACGTTTAAAAACTGGTCATATTTTTGAAAAAGATTGGATACAAATTAATAAAATAGTAAAAACATTATCAAGCCTACCACTATTTATTGATGATACTCCAAACCTTTCACTTCAAGATATTAAAGCAAAAATCCAAAAAGTTATATTTGAACAAAAAAAAGTAGGTTTAATTGTTATTGATTATTTACAATTAATGCAATATTCAAATCTCCAAATTGATAACCGAGCTCAAGAATTGTCATATTTAACAAGAGGTTTAAAAATAATTGCTAGAGAATTTCAGGTTCCAATTATCACTCTTTCTCAATTAAGTCGAAATGTTGAAAATCGTGTTAATAAGCGACCGATTTTGGCAGATTTACGTGAAAGTGGATCCATAGAACAAGATGCTGATCTTGTATTAATGTTGTATCGAGATAGTTATTATAATACTAATACAGAAGATATAAAATTAACTGAGTTGATAATTGCAAAACATCGAAATGGACCGATTGGAACTGTAAAATTAACTTTTGAAGATAAATATACAAAATTTAAAGATTTTCGCTAAAATTTTTAATTAAATTGCCCAGAACCAGATTCGAACTGGTGACACGAGGATCTTCAATCCACTGCTCTACCAACTGAGCTATCCGGGCTTTAAGTTCATACTTTAATTATAAACCAAGATACTAAAAATAACAATACATTTAATAATTATAATTGCATATATTTTAATCTTTCAGTATAATATATATAGGGTATAGTTTTTAATATAATTTATAAAATAATTTAATATGTCAGGATTGTAAGATAGCAGCATAAAATTAAACCTATAAATTAGTATTAAAGCTATGCCTCTCAAAAATTTTTTATTTCGGTTTGTTACTTCTAGAATATTTTACTATAATATAAGTAGTAGTACTAGTACTAATTATTTAGAAACTTAGATTAATTGTTGTCGTTTTTTTTAAGTTGATACAATTAATACCATAGTTAATATTACTATTTTTAATTTTTATTTAGAATAAAACGGAATTAGAAATGACAACTTCATTAGCAAATTTTATATCTAGCTTAGTGGCAGGTGGCCTTGTTGTTGCACTTATTGGGGTTGCCTTAGTTATTATTAGCAAAAGCGATCGTGTTACACGTGGATAATTCTTCAGTTTACCAATTATAGTTAATATAAGGATAAGGATGTTTTAGTGTATGATAAATATTGGTTTTGGCCCAAATATTATATTAGGTTTCATAGTAGGACTTGGTGTAATATTATTATATTTACTTCGTATCGTAAAACCAGAAGTTGCAAGAGATGAAGACATTTTCTTTGCAACTATAGGATTATTATACAGTTGTATTTTAATTATTCATGGTTGGCGTTTAGATCCTATTTTGTTATTTAGCCAAGTTTTGATTATCGCATCACTACTTGTTGCCGGATGGGAAAATATTCGATTACGAGGATTACTCTCAAATATTACTAAATTCAAAAATAAAAAAAGAGATAAAAATTTATAATTTTTACTTTCTTGGTTTCAAACTTGTAAAAGATTTTTTTAAAAATTATGTTTAAAAAATATTCTGCGTTTTGCGCTTTCTTATTTTTCTGTGTATTTAATATTTTTGTAAATACAGCATCAGCTATTGATTTAGATGAAGCTACTCGGACTGTATCTGTTGATGCAGCAGGTAATACAACAGTATTATCACCTGAACAGGTTAAACGAGGCAAACGTTTATTTAACGCTACTTGTGGTGCATGTCACACAGGTGGTATTACTAAAACAAACCCAAATGTAGGTTTAGATCCAGAAGCTTTAAGTTTAGCAACGCCACGTCGTGATAATGTTGCTTCATTAGTTGACTACTTAAAAAACCCGGTAACTTATGATGGTGTCGAATCTATCGCTGAAGTTCACCCAAGTATTAAGAGTGCAGATATTTACCCACGTATGCGTTCAATTACAGATGATGATTTATTTGCAATTGCTGGTCATATTATGTTACAACCAAAAATTGTTACAGAGAAATGGGGTGGTGGTAAAATTTACTACTAAAAAGCTAAATTTGAATTCAATAGATTATTCTATTGGATTCAAAAAAATTAATTTCTTAATTTCAGTTGTCAAAATAAAATAAATAATGGTATTATAAAGAAAAGCTCATTTCTATATTTGTAAAGTTTAAACAATTTTTCAAATTCAGTAATTATAATCCACAAAGCATGTAGCTCAGTGGATAGAGCATCAGATTCCGATTCTGAAAGTCGGGGGTTCGATTCCCTTCATGCTTATTTTCTTCAAACAATTTTAGGGGCTGTTTTGGTTTCGACATTTAAGTTTATTTGAAGTATGATACAGGTCGAAGCTTGTATTCTTCGTAAAAACATACAACTTTAATAATAACTGCTAACAATATTATTCCGTTTAGTCGTAAATTAGTAATGGCATAAATTTGCCTTCTACTTTTTAAAAAAACCAATTTATTCACTATAAATAAACTCGTTTATCTATAGTTTTGACAAATTTTTTATTTTCTTTCTTGTTCATTTCTATGAACTAAGCCTGTGAATGAGTACTTTATTGATATTTAGATGGACGTGGGTTCAATTCCCATCAGCTCCATAAAAAGCATCCGTGGCCGAGTGGTTGAAGGCACCGGACTCATAATCCGTTTTCCTATGGAACGTCACTGGTTCGAACCCAGTCGGATGCAATAATCATTTTTGTATATTGTGTTTTTTTTACTATAACTGTAAAATCATCTTAAATATACTATTTCAATCGTTAGGAAATAATTATGCCTAAACTAAATTATGATCAAATCATTAATGATTTACAAGATCAATTTTTAAAAAAAGATGCTCCAAATGTGCAAATTGGAGATAATGTTAAAATTGGGGTTAAGATTATTGAAGGTAATAAAGAGCGTACACAGTTTTATGAAGGAACTGTAATTGCTAAAAAAAATAGTTCAATAAATACAACGATTACTGTTCGTAAAGTATTACAAGGTATTGGAATTGAACGAGTTTTCTTAATTCACTCTCCAAAAGTTGAGTCAATCCAAATATTACGTTCATCAAAAGTTCGTCGAGCAAAATTATATTACTTACGAAATTTACGTGGTAAAGCAACTCGATTAAAACAGCGTTTTAATTAAAAAAAATTAGATAGCTAAATACAGAAAATTAATTTGTAATTACTTTCAGTATTAGTATAATAACTAGTAGTAAAGAAGCAGCTCAAATATAAATTTGTCTGTTTTCCTTTATCAATTTTAAACCCAAGGAGTTATAATGGCAACTTACAGCGTAGCGTTATTAAGTGAAGAGCACGATATTGATGTAACAATCACATGTGATGAAAGCGTATTTATTTTAGATGCTGCTGAAGAGCAAGGTATTGATTTACCATATTCATGTCGTGCAGGTGCTTGTTCTACATGTGTAGGTAAAATTGAAGAAGGTGAATTAGATCAATCAGAACAATCGTTCTTAGATGAAGATCAAATGGAAGCTGGTTATGTTTTAACTTGTATCGCATACCCAAAATCAGATTGTAAAGTTTTAGTTCACCAAGAAGAAGAATTATACTAAGACTTAATCTTTTAAAAGGAATGACTTCTTTATTAATTGTCATTCCTTTTAGAATTAGAAGTTAAGCTCAGCAGCTTGTACTTTCTCGAATTGTTTTTTCTTTAAAATTAGTAAGATTTGTGTTAATAATACACAGAAACAGAATGCTAAGTAGCCAATAATACGTGCTGGCTTTTGTAACACGATTTCTGTCTCTTCTTGACCAAATCCACCAGCATTTGGATCAATATTTAATGGTTGATCTGCTTTAACTAAATCACCTTGTTTTACAAGTAAGGTTAAACCTTTTGGAATGATTTGTGATGTTTGTGTGCCAGTTGAACTAACAATTGTGATATTTGAATCTTCTTTTTCTGTTGTCACGATCTCTGAAATTTGTCCAGCTTGAGTTGCACCAAACGCATTTATATTACTCTTTTCACCAGTTGGGTATACTTGGCCACGACCACGGTTACCACCAGCGTATAATGGGTATGTTAAATATTTAACGTCTGAATCTTTCTCTGGATCAGGTGAAACTACAGGGAACATTAATTCTTGGTGAGTTTTACCTGCAATTGGACCAACAATTAGAATATTATCATATTCAGTACTGTATGGTGAGATAAATACACCTTTGTTTTTTGCTTTTACTTCTGGAGAAATTTGACTTTTCGATGCTAGTTTAAAACCTTTTGGTAAAATTAAAATCCCACCAACATTTAAATCAGCTTTCTTACCATTAGCACCAATTTGTTTACGATTTGTATCGTATGGTACTTTGATTTCAATTTCAAATACAGAATTCGGAAGTACAGCTTGCGGTGCTTCAATTTCAATAGCTTTTTGATTTAAGTGACAATTAGCACAAGCTAATTTACCGTTTGCTGCACGAGGGTTTGCATAACCTTGTTGGGCAAATACGGGGTATGCAGATGAATTTTCAACGCAAAAACCAAATAAACTTATAGCAATTGTTAAAGTAAATAAAAGACTTTTAAAAAACTTGTTAGTTGCCATGATTTAAATACTTTTTAAGTATATATAATAGATTAATTTTTTATTAAAAACAGGATGCCTACTCCTGAAAGATATAATAGCAATATTGCCATTGAGAATAATAATTGTGTTACTGGATCAGTAGAAGGTGTTAAAACAGCTCCAATAATTGTTGAGATCAGTATTACGTAACGCCAAGCAGCTAACATTTGTTTCGCTGAAACGATATTTAATAAACCTAATAAAATTTGGATAATAGGAATTTGAAAAGCTAACCCCGTGCTATAGAAAAGACCCAGGATAAATTCAAAATATTGATCAAATGATAAAAAAGGTTCAATAACTTCATCACTATAATTTAAGAGAAAATTTAAAGCAGCAGGTATTAAAGCGTAATAAGAAAAAAATAATCCTAAACCAAATAGAATTACAGAACTTAGAAGCAGTGGTAAAATAGTTTTTGTTTCTCTTTCCGTTAAGCCCGGTACTAAAAATAGTATAAGTTGTCCTACTGCAAAGGGACTACTTAATAAAATTCCAGTATAAAAAGAAATTTTTACAGTTGAAAAGAAAAAATCACCAGGCGATAATTGAAAAAATTTCACATTACTTACTGGAAATTGCAAAATTTCAACCAATGTTTTTACCTCAAGAAAAGCAACACAAGTTAAGAGTACGATAATCCAAAAAATGTGGAAACAACGTTGTCTTAATTCTTCTATATGTTCAGTAAATGGTAATTCTAAGGTTAGAGTCTCATTATTTTTAAAATTAAAATCCGAATTTGTTACCATAAGTTTCGATTTTAAATTGTTAATATTAGATATTACTTAATAATATATAATATCTGAGTAATAAATCAAAATATATAGATAATTTTTAAAAATGAAAAAGCTTTTAGATATAAATCTAAAAGCTTTTATAAATTATTTACGATAAGTAGCTTACCGCTTCTAATCGAGCTGTCGCTTTTTTTAGTTCCATTGAGGCATCTAATTTTGCTTTACTCGTTTCAGCAGCTTCAACTGCTAACGTTGCTTTTTCTAATTCTTTAGTAACTTCGTTTAATTCTAAAGTAATAAGTTCTTCAACATCGTTTACTAAAACAGTAACTCGATTTTGATCAATTTCAGCTAAGCCACCACATAAAATAATAGGTGTCCATTTTTCATCTAGTTTAATTCTTAATAAACCAGTATCTAAAGCTGTAATTAATGAAGCATGACCATCTAATATACCAATTTGACCTGTTAAGCCTGGTAAGATTACTTCATCTGCTGTTGTAGAACAAATCACTTTATCTGGAGTTAGAACGCGAATGTTCATAGCCATATTTAATACTCCTTATTTTAGAGTTTCTGCTTTTGCAATAGCCTCATCGATATTACCTACAAGGTAAAAAGCTTGCTCAGGTAAATCATCTAATTCACCTTTTAATACCATAGTGAAACCTTTAATAGTCTCTTCTAAACTTACATATTTACCAGGAGAACCTGTGAAAATTTCAGCTACGAAGAAAGGTTGTGATAAGAAACGTTCTACTTTACGAGCACGTGCTACAGTTAAACGATCTTCTTCAGATAATTCATCAATACCTAAAATTGCAATAATATCTTGTAATTCTTTGTAACGTTGTAAAGTTTCTTTTACAGTTTCAGCCATTTCGTAGTGAATTGGTGTTACGATACCTGGTTGTAACATAGTTGATGTAGAATCTAATGGATCTACCGCAGGGTAAATACCTTTTGCAGCTAAGTTACGAGATAATACTGTTGTTGCATCTAAGTGAGCAAATGTTGTTGCAGGAGCTGGATCCGTTAAATCATCAGCCGGTACATATACAGCTTGAATAGATGTAATAGAACCTTGAGTTGTAGATGTAATACGTTCTTGTAATGCACCCATTTCTGTTGCTAATGTTGGTTGGTAACCTACAGCTGATGGCATACGACCTAATAATGCAGATACTTCAGAACCTGCTTGTGTGAAACGGAAAATATTATCGATAAATAATAATACATCCTGTTTATTTACATCACGGAAGTATTCAGCCATTGTTAAAGCCGTTAAACCTACACGCATACGTGCCCCTGGAGGCTCATTCATTTGACCGTATACTAATGCTACTTTTGATTCTGTGAAATTTTTCTCGTTAATTACACCAGATTCTTTCATTTCTTCGTATAAATCGTTACCTTCACGGGTACGCTCACCTACACCACCAAATACTGATACACCACCGTGTGCTTTAGCAATATTATTAATTAATTCCATAATTAATACAGTTTTACCTACACCGGCACCACCGAATAAACCAATTTTACCACCACGACGGTATGGTGCTAATAAATCTACCACTTTAATACCAGTTTCGAAAATTGATGGTTTTGTTTCTAACTCAGTAAATGCAGGAGCTTCACGGTGAATTGGTAAAGTTTCTTCATATGAAACATCACCTTGGTTATCTACAGGTTCACCAATTACATTGAAAATTCGACCTAAAGTTGTTGTACCTACAGGAACAGAGATTGGCGAACCTAAATCGATTGCTTCTGTACCACGTTTTAAACCATCAGTTGAACGCATCGATACTGCACGAACTTTGTTGTCACCTAATAATTGTTGAACTTCTACAATTGTAGACTCACCGTTATCTAAAGTAATACTAATTGCACTGTAAATTGGAGGTAAATTACCTTCAGTAAATGCGATATCTAATACAGGACCAATAATTTGAGTAACGTAACCTTTGTTTTTAGTTTCTACCATTTTTGCTTAACATATTTAAATATTTAAGAATAAATATACTTTCAGGATTTGACGTACTATTCAAAAGAATAACAAACTTTAAATTTATTAACTATATAACATTGTACAACAAAATAGTTTGAATTATTGAATTAAATACGTTAAAACTTTAAACAAAAAATATTAAAATACTCAAATCAATAAGTTAAAAATGGAATTTCTTAATTCTAATAAAAAAACAGTAAAAAATTTTTCAATTTAACGTTTATAAGAATAATGTTTAAAGGAATCCGTTTTAATTAACTAAATGATTACAATTAAACATTATTATTTTTTATAAAACTTAAGTTTTCATTTTTAATGCTTGATTTATTGATATGTCTTTTAAAAATTATTAAATCCGTTAAAATAAAGGGATAAATTAATAAAAAGTATCTGAAGCTAGTCGACCGGTTGTTTTAAGCCAATTTTGTGCTTCAATATAATTATTAGGCGCTAATTTTATGGCTTGTCGCCAATATTCAGCTGCTTTGTCAAATAAACCTTTTGCAACCTCTAAATTTTGTTTTTTCGAAGCTTTTACCCCTTGGTAATGATAAATCACTGCAATATTATTTAAAGCTTGGGGAAGATTTAAATTTAATTCTAAAGCTTGGTGGTAATATTCAAGTGCTTGTACATATTCACCATTACTAGAATAAATTAAACCAATATTATACAAAATATAGCTACGATCATACGGATCTTCTTCTAATTGTAAAGCTTCATAATAATTTTCTAAAGCTTCAGCATATTCACCTTCAGATTGTGCTGACATTCCATCACGGTAATAAAAAAAAGCTTGTTTTTCTTGTTTACTTGCCGGTAGAATTTTTAAAAGTATATCAGCAACAATAGTAAATGTTTTATCAATAAAATTATCGTTTCGTTGACTACGGCCCATTTGCTATTCCTTAGAATATAAATAAATAAATTAATATTAACAAATATTATAAAGTGAAAGTTATTATATTAAACGATTGTTTTTATTAAATTTAATATAATAACTCAAAATAAATTATACAGAATTTGATGCTACAAATGGTAATAGTGATAATACTCGTGCTCTTTTAATAGCTTTAGCTAATTGGCGTTGTTGTTGAACAGTTACTCCTGTGGCACGACGTGGAAGAATTTTTCCTTGTTCTGTAATAAATAATTTTAATAAATCAATATCTTTATAGTCGATTTTTTGATTTAAACCAATTGGTGATTGTCTTTGTTTTTGTGATAACATAATTTATTTGATTTCTTTATGTACAGTTGATGAATTACAATGTGAACAGTATTTTTTTAGTTCTAATCGTTCAGGAGTATTTCGACGGTTCTTTTCAGTAGTATATCTTGATACCCCAGCAGACCGTTTATTTTCATTTGAACGACATTCTGTACACTCTAATGTAATTAGAATACGAGAGCCTTTACTTTTTGCCATATTAATTTCTAGAAAAGAATGATTTTTTATTAATATTTTGCCTAAAAACAGTCATCTTATCAAGCTTTTAAAAAAAAATTAGGAAAAATTAAATTTTTGTTACAAAAAACTTAAAAAATGTAGTTAAATCTAGTATATTTAACTAATCTAAGATATTATTAATCCGTAAATGACATTATTTTAAATCAAAACATTAAAAAACTCGATAATATTTTTATGGCTAATAGTAAATCAGCATTAAAACGGATACGAATTAATGAAAGAAATCGCTTACAAAACAAATTTTATAAAAGTTCGGTTCGAACATTAATTAAAATGTTTTTTAAACGATTAGATGAATACAAAATTTCAGGTGATCCAGCAGATAAAGTAAAAGCACAAATTATCTTAAGCTCACTTTACAGCTTAATTGATAAAGGTTCGAAAAAACACATTTTTCATAAAAATACCGCTGCACGTAAGAAATCACAATTAGCATTGAAGCTAAAAATGTGTTAATAATCGAAGATTATTAAATCAAATTATTATTTAAAAATAATAATTTGATTTTTTAGTCTTAAGAGAATGTAAAATAAATAACCTTGATTTTCATAAAATATGACATAAATTTTTAAAAACAAAACTTATGAAAAAATACATGAATTATGTAACCGCTTTACCGGATTTTATTGAAATGCAACGGGTAAGTTTTTGTTGGTTTATATCACAAGGCTTAACGGATGAACTTTCAAATTTTTCTTCCGTTTTAGATTTTAGTGGAAATATTGAGTATGTTTTCTTTGGTCAAGAATACAAATTAGTTAAACCAATATATAATGCTTCCAGTGCAAAACGGTATACAGCAAATTATGTTGCGCAATTAATTATACCGATTGAAATGCGGAATAAGCGTACAAACACAATGATGCGACAGGCGCGATTACCGATTGCTAATTTGCCATTAATGACTACAACAGCAACATTTATTATAAATGGGTGTGAAAGAATTATTGTAAGCCAAGTAATTAGAAGTCCAGGCGTTTATTTTGACAAAAATAAGAAGCAAAAAAGACGAAAATTAAATAAACTAATCCTTTCAAACGATTTTCACAAGATTCGCCCTTTTACCCAAACCTCTTTTGGTCTATTAAAAAGTCCTAACATTTCATCTTTATCACCAATTGTTAAAACATCCAAGTTTATACAAAAATCCAATGAATTAAAAGATATTAATAATACCTTAAACGTTATTAAATTTTTTAAAATTTATAATATCGTCTCACAAACGGTTAATACTAAAGTTAAATCAAAACGAATTAAAAAATTTTTAAAATTAATTGCTAAGTATAAAAATCAATTAATTATTGAAAATAACTTCGATAAACAAGAAGAATTAAAAATTTTAAATTATTTTAATACCCTTTTAAAATCAATTATTAAATATCAAATTCTACAAGCTCTTATTTATCAAAAGAAAGAAAATTCTGGAAAGGATAATGAAAACCCCCTACAATTAATTTATCATAATAAAATTAAAAAACTTACTATTTTATTAAATAAAAACTCATCTCAATTTCCACAATTAACTCAATTATATAATGAAGAAATTTTTCAAAAATTTCTACCAAATTCAAAATCATTATATGATTTATATCAATCAGAAATTGATCAGAAAAACTTAAATTTATGGATTCAAAAAACAGATAAATATAACCAAATTATTCAAAATTCTCAAAGGAAAAGTCACGAAATTTTTAAAAATCCAAATCTTTTGATTTTTCAAGACATGGTCGAAAAATTAGAATTCACCACTAATCTTTCATTTTTAAAAATCCAATTGAATCAAAATATTAAAAAAGCTAGAACAATAGTAAATATTTTTGAAGAAAGTAAAAATTTAAAATCTGTAATTCATTATCCACTAATTAAAAATTATCGACGAAGTGACATTATTAAAAATAAAGATTACTTTGAGAAAAAAGATATTTACAAGGATAAATATGAAAATAAAGATGTTTATACTGCTACATTAATACCTGAATATGGTTCATGGATTCGTTTTGGCTTTTTACGTGATAAAAAGATTGATGTATACAAATACCCTATTACTAATAGATTTGAAGATGATATTGTTATTCAGATCGATAAAATCACAAAAAAACCTGTAATTCATTTACTTCGAGAAATGGGACTGAAAGATCTTGAAATTTCTAAAAATTTAGAACATTCAGATTTTTTCTTTTTTGATTCACCATTTTTAACAACATCTGTAAACACAAATAATCCTCTTTTACGATTTAATATTGATGAATCGTATAAAAATATTTCTGAATTTTCAAGAATTTTTGATTCTCGTTATTATCGCCTAGGCAAGATAGGACGACACAAACTAAATCAAAAATTAAACTTAAAAATCTCCAGTCAATTATCAACAATTAGTTATGATGATATTTTTGCAATTATTGATTATTTAATCACATTATCTATCACAAAAACGGCTGGGGATGATATTGATCATTTAAAAAATCGTCGAGTTAGATCTGTCGGAGAGTTATTACAGCAATTATTTAGAGTTGGATTCCAACGATTATCCCGAAAAATTTTAAGTCAAGTATATAAAGCTGAATCACCTTTAATTCTAAGTTCAAATGTAATTTCAGCAACTGTTAAGGAATTTTTTGGATCTAGCCAATTATCACAATATATGGATCAAACAAATCCATTAGCGTCTTTAACTCATAAAAGACGAATAAGTGGATTAGGCCCTGGTGGATTTGATCGTGATCGAATTAGTTTTACTGTTCGAGATATTCATCCAAGTCATTATGGTCGAATTTGTCCCATTGAAACTCCTGAAGGCCAAAATGTAGGATTAATTGCTTCTTTAACAACTTGCGCCCGAGTAAATGAATCTGGTTTTTTAGAAACACCTTTTTGGCGAGTTATTAATGGTAAAGTTTTGAAAACTGGTAAACCTATTTATTTAACAGCTGATATTGAAGATTTTTATAAAATTGCTCCTGCTGATATTTCAACTAATGAAGAAAATTATTTAACAAAAAGTTCAATACCAGTTCGATATAAACAAGATTTTATCACTGTAAGTCCTTCCGAAGTCGATTTTATTGCCATATCAACAGTACAAGTAGTATCTGCTGCTGCTTCTTTAATTCCATTTTTTGAACATGATGATGCAAATCGTGCTCTAATGGGATCAAATATGCAAAGACAATCTGTACCATTATTAATTCCTCAGCGACCGATTATTGGAACCGGTTTAGAAAATCAAATAGCAGCGGATTCTGGAATGACAATTAATGCTATTAAGTCAGGAACAGTTGATTTTGTAAGTTCTAAAAAAATTATTATAACTGAAAAATCAGGCCGAAAATCTGAATATAGGTTGCAGAAATACCAACGTTCAAATCAAGAAACATGTATTAATCAACGACCCATTGTTTGGAAAGGAGAAACTGTTGAATCAGGCCAAGTATTAGCGGATGGTCCTAGTATTAGTGGTGGTGAACTAGCTTTAGGCCAAAATGTTACTGTTGCTTATATGCCATGGGAAGGATACAATTTTGAAGATGCAATTTTAATCAATGAAAGATTAGTTTATGACGATGTTTTTACATCAATTCATATTGAACGGTATGAAATTGAAATTGGCGTAACAAATGAAGGTCGTGAACAAACAACAAAACATATTCCAAACATTAATCCTGTAGAAGTTCAATCATTAAATGAAGATGGAATTGTTTCTATAGGAACATTTGTTAAACCTGGTGATATTTTAGTTGGAAAAGTAACACCAAAAGATGATTCTGAACAACTACCTGAAGCAAAATTATTACGTGCTATTTTTGGCGCAAAAGCAAAAGGTGTTCGAGATAGTTCTTTTAGAATGCCAAGTGGAGAATATGGTCGCGTAATTCGAACAATTATCTTTAGACGAAAGAATAAATTAGCCTATGAATTTGAGAAAATTCAGGTTTTTATTGCACAAATAAGAAAGATTCAAGTTGGAGATAAAATTGCTGGTCGTCATGGTAACAAAGGGATTATCTCAAGAATTTTACCACGACAAGATATGCCATTTTTACCTGATGGAACACCTGTCGATATTATCTTAAATCCATTAGGGGTGCCATCTCGAATGAATGTTGGGCAATTATATGAATGTTTATTAGGATTAGCAGGCCAAAAATTAAATAGGCGCTTTAAAATCCTTCCATTTGATGAACTTTATGGTCAAGAAGTTTCACGTATTTTAATAAATAAAAAATTAAGAGAAGCTTCTATTGAGAATAATGAAGCTTGGTTATTTAATCCGTATTCACCTGGGAAAATGATCTTAATTGATGGGCGAACAGGGAAAGAATTTGATAACCCAATTACCGTTGGGAATGCTTACATGTTAAAACTTATTCATTTAGTCGATGATAAAATGCATGCACGAGCAACAGGACCATATTCATTAGTGACACAACAACCTTTAGGTGGTAAAGCACAACATGGTGGCCAACGGTTTGGAGAAATGGAAGTTTGGGCTTTAGAAGGATTTGGTGCAGCTTACACATTAAAAGAACTTTTGACAATTAAATCAGATGATATGCAAGGTCGAAATGATACCTTAAACGCGATTGTTAAGGGACAATCAATTCCAACTTCAGGGATTCCAGAATCATTTAAAGTTTTATTACAAGAATTGAGATCTATTGGATTAGATATTAGTACTTATAGATTAGAAAATTTCAGTGCAAATAAAACATGTGAGATTGAAGTCAATTTAATGGAAAATTATGATCCAATGACTAAAACATTTCCACCTGCATCAAATATAAATAATATTTTATTTTAATATAAAAAATGGTACGATTTGAAAAAGAATTTGATTATATTAAGATCAAATTAGCTTCTCCAACTCGAATAAAACAATGGGGACAAAGAATACTCCCAAATGGACAAATTATTGGTGAAGTTCAAAAATCTGAAACAATCAATTATCGAACGTTTAAACCAGAAATGGATGGTTTATTTTGTGAACGAATTTTTGGACCTAATAAAAACTTAGAATGTGCATGTGGGAAATATAAACGCGTACGTTATGAAGGTTTAATTTGTGATCGATGTGGTGTTGAATTAACAGAATCAAGAGTTCGACGTCATAGAATGGGTCATATTAATTTGGTATATCCTGTTACACATATTTGGTATGTAAATAGCAGACCAAATTATATGGCCTTATTACTTGAAGTTGAACAATGTGAAAAAAAAATTGATACAGGAATCCCTGTTCAGGAAAAAGATAATGATAAAAAGCCAAAACCTTTAAAGTCTGGCCAAATTAATGCTATGGATGAAAGGATTCAACGAATAAAATTAGCGTCATTAGCTTATTTTATTGCAGATGATGAGATTAGTTTCTATGCGTTACATTGGGATTTTCAATTATACCGAAGAAGTCGACGTTTAGGGTTTACTGGTTATCCTCGAAAACCAGAACCAAAACCAAAAAAATTATTAACTCAATATAATACGCCAAAATATTTAGTTCGAACAACGCCTAATTACTTAATTGGAACGGTAATTATTAAAAAAGAACTAGAAAAATTAAATTTAAATTATGAAATAAACGATACAAGAAGTTTTATTCATTATTGCAGTAGAGTTCTTGCAAAAGATCAACCATATTATCAAAGCTCACAATGGTATAGAAAGTGGGAACAACATCGAATTTATAAATTACGAGATCAAGCAATTAAACGTATTCGAATTTTGGAAAACTTATTAGCAACCGGTTCGAACCCAGCCTGGATGATCTTATCTATATTACCTGTACTTCCACCTGCCTTACGACCAATGATTCAATTAGAAGGTGGTCGATTTGCAACATCTGATTTAAATGAACTTTACCGACGTATTATCACAAGAAATAATCGACTATTACGATTATTAGAAATTGATGCTCCACAGTTAATCATTCGAAATGAAAAACGAATGTTACAAGAAGCAGTTGATACTTTAATTGATAATGGAAAACGTGGTAAAGTTGCACTGAGTGCAAATAATCGACCATTAAAATCTTTATCAGACATTATTAAAGGGAAACATGGACGATTTCGTCAAAATTTATTAGGTAAACGTGTAGATTATTCAGGCCGTTCAGTAATTGTTGTAGGACCGAGCTTAAGATTAAACCAATGTGGATTACCTTATGAAATGGCAACTGAATTATTCCAACCTTTTATTATTCGTGAATTAATAAACCAAGGTTTAGCGAGTAACATGAAAGTTGCTAAAAATCTAATACAACAAAATGAACCGCTAATTGATCCTGTATTAGAAGAAGTATTAGCTAATCATCCTATATTCTTAAATCGTGCTCCTACATTACATAGATTAGGGATTCAAGCCTTTGAGCCTATTTTAGTTAAAGGGCGCGCTATTAAATTACATCCTTTAGTGTGTTCGGCATTTAACGCAGATTTTGATGGAGATCAAATGGCAGTACATATTCCATTATCATTAGAAGCACAAGCTGAATGTTATATGTTAATGTTAGCACCATATAATTTTTTATCACCTGCAAACGGTGATCCTATTATTATGCCAAGTCAAGATATGGTTTTAGGATGTTATTATTTAACAGTTAATAATATTAAAAATTTACTTGGTTCAAACCATTATTTTTCAAATTTAGAAGATGTTATCCTTGCTTATAATCAAGAACAAATTGAATTGCACTCATCCATTTGGGTTCGATATAACAAAGAAGTTACTCAACCGGATAATTTGATTAAAAAGATTACTTTAGATGATTTAACTTCAATTGAATATTATGAAAATTTACAAATTAGAAAAGACAAACATGGTAAATCCATTGTTACATATATGCAAACAACAACAGGACGTGTTATTTTCAATTATACAATTCAAAAAACCTTAAATATTTTATAACTAACATTTTGACACAGTTAATTAGGTCATCTAAATAAAAGATAAAAAATCTTATGAAAGAATATACTTATCAAAACACACTAGTTAGCAAAAAACAATTAAAACAGCTATTAGCCTGGAGCTTTACTAAATATGGATCTATTAAAGCTTGTTTCTTAGCGGACGAACTTAAATATTTGGGTTTTAAATATGCTACTCAAGCTGGGATTTCAATTAGTATTGAAGATTTACGAGTTCCATATGTTAAAAGTTTGATGTTAGAAAATGCTACAAAAGAAATTTTAAACACTGAAAAAATTTGCTTTAAAGGAAAAATTACTGACGTTGAACGATTTCAAAAAGTTATTGATACTTGGAATATTACAAGTGAATTATTAAAAGATGAAGTTGTTTCATATTTTAAAAAATATGATCCATTAAATTCCGTGTATATAATGGCGTTTTCTGGGGCTCGAGGGAATTTATCTCAAGTTCGACAACTTGTAGGAATGCGGGGTTTAATGTCCGATCCTAGTGGGGAAATTATGAATTTACCCATTAAGAAAAATTTCCGAGAAGGATTAACGATAACAGATTATTTAATGTCTGGCTATGGTGCTAGAAAAGGAATTGTAGATACTGCATTAAAAACTGCCAATTCGGGTTATTTAACTCGTCGTCTGATTGATGTCGCGCAAGATATTATTATTCGAGAAAAAGATTGTTTAACTAACCACTCATTTCTTTTCATTAATATGAAAGATGAAAAACAATCAACAAACCTATTTTATGAAAAAATATTAGGTCGTTTATTAAATAAGCCGGTTTATGATCCTAAGACAAATGAATTAATTGCCGATGTTAATACACAAATAACACCAAATTTGATCCGAACTTTTAAACAAAGAAATATTGATAAATGTTATATTCGTTCACCTTTAACATGTTCACTTTATAGATCGATTTGTCAAAAATGTTATGGTTGGGATTTAGCATGTGAAAATTTAGTAGATATGGGTGAGGCTATTGGGATTATTGCGGGCCAATCCATTGGTGAGCCTGGTACTCAATTAACTATGCGAACATTTCATACTGGTGGTATTTTCACATCAGAAGCAAATCAACAATTAATAAGTCCAATCAATGGTCTTATTGAATTTTCTGACGTCCTTAAAACATCAACACTTCGAACAAACCGAGGGGAAAATGTATTATTAACTGAAAGTTCAGGCTCTTTATCAATTATTCCTACCAATAAGTTGGAAAAAACTATTCAACTTGAATTACCGCGAAATACAATTTTATTTATAAAAAATAATCAATTGGTTAAAGAAGATTTTATTCTAGGCCAATTAGCCGGAAATATAAAACAAACTCGAACTGAAACCAAACATGTTTTGAGTAATTCTTCCGGCGAAATTTTTATGCCACATTTAAAAAGCAAAACAAATGCAACAACACAAAATAAGTTGTTATGGATTTTATCAGGCCAAGTTTACCAAGCTCCAATGAATTCATTTTTAAACTTTTACCCAGATTATAAAATTAATAAAAATAATTTTATTTTTCGAAGTAAAATTTTGAATGAATACAGTGGATTTGTTAATTTCATTTCGAACAGTAATCAACTATTTGAGCAATTTGTTGAAATCAACAGTCCGATTTCATTCTTTAATGATTCGAATATTCAAAAATTACCACAAACAAGAAATATAAACGAATATGTTTTAAATATTCAAGATCGCTCATATATTATTAATTTAGAGTTACAAAATTCAGAATTGTATATAAATAAAAATTCTCAAAAAAATTTTGCAACACTAATCACAAATCAATTTATTTCATTAACAGGTGGAACTCCTTATTTTAATCGTCGAAATAATCGAAAAAAAATAGCATATTTAAATCCTTTAATATACTTTGTTCTAAATACTCAAAACCACGATCATCGAACGATTATTTGGGTCCCAGAAGAAACGCACACTTTAAATTGCGAAAATAGTTTACTTTTAATTGAACCTGACAGTTTTATTTCCGAAAATTTTGAGATAATCCCAAACATTTATTCACGAACATCTGGAGTTGTGAAAGTTTTTGAAAAAAATGGAATTGTTCAGGAAATTACTTTAAAACCTGGCATTGTATATACTGGGAATGATTTAAAAAATTTACATAATCAAATTTTTTATCCAGGTGAATTAATTTTAAACACTATTAAAATTACACAACCATCATTGTGTGAAGTTCTTAAAGTTGGAACACAATCGCAGTTATTAATTCGTCCTATTGAAATTTTTGAAGTTCCACTTCCAAAACCAATTGATAACATATTAGATCAAGATAAAATATCAAATTCGACCTTCTACCTAAAAAATCAATTTAATTATTTATATAATTCAGGTCAAAAGATTAAAAATCCAGATCAATTAAATCTTGTAACTAATTCCTTAGATTTAAAACTAACGAATTCTTTCACAAAAAATGAGAATGTTCAAATAAAAATTATTAATAATAGAAAAATAAACTATGTAAATTTTGTTTTATCAGAAAAATTATATTTAATAGATTACTTGCCTCCTAATTTAAAATATACGGATATACAATCATGTTTACTTGTTGAACAAAATCAATTTATTAATGCTCACACCGTTTTAGGATATTTAGAGATTATAAGTCCAAAATCAGTTGAATTAGTAAAATTCAAATCCAAACAGAAACAAAATAAACAAATATTTTTAATTACAAATGATGATTGTATTACCATTGAAAAAGCAAAAATCAAAGATAAAACAACAAATGATTTCCTAGTTGATGGCGTAAATATAAATCAAACTGGAAAAATAATTATTGATAACGGTAACTTTTTAACAATTCAGCAAGGACGTCCATATTTCTTCCCAAATTGTAAAAATGAAGATTTTGTTAATGATAATGATCTTAAATACAGAATAATCCCTTCAAAAGTTGAGCAATTTGAAGCAAATTCAACTAGTCAAAAAAAGATTCATATTAATTATTCCGATATTAATAATCGCGTTTTACCATATTTTTCATATTCGAATTCTTGCAAAAAAATAGAATTCCCAAGATTGTTATTAAAAAAACGAGGGAAGTATTATACATCAGGTTTACCGATTTTTGTTCGTGAATTTTTAATTAAGAAAAACAATATTGCAAAAACTAAATTATCAACAATGGATTCACGTCCTTGGTATGGTTATTTAGACCATAAAGATAAAATTTATAAAACAAAACGTAAAGAAATTTTACCTGAGGTGGAACGTGTACGATTAGAAAATGTATATACATTATTCTTTAAAAGTTCTGAATTATTAGAACAACCTTTTAAAACAAATAAAAATTCACCTTTAGAATTAGCTTCTGTTGCTTTATTGGAACATCCTTTTAGAACAATTGGAGTTCATTCTATTACTGAAGATTATTTTGAACAAGAAGTTAATAGTGTATATTGTAAAAATGGAGAATTTGTAAAAGATGGCCAAACAATTGGACTATTAAATTTTGAAAAAGAAATTACTGGAGATATTGTTCAAGGTTTACCAAGAATTGAAGAATTATTAGAAGCCCGTAAGAAAAAGCGTGTAAGTAAACATACGCCAAAAAATCAAAAGAAAGGTCTTTTAATTCGCAAGACAACTATTGATCCGACATTTGAATTTAGAAAAATGGGAACAACAATTAAAGAAAGTGAAAAAATAAATCCTCATAGCTTATTAAAAATTTATTTTTCATATTATGCACAGATAAAACAAATGATTTGTCACAATGATGCTAAATTATTATTATATCGTTTAACTGATAATTATGAAGCTAGTTATCGAGGCTTTAAGAAGATTCAAGCTTTAATTTTGAACTCTGTTCAATCTGTTTATAAATCACAAGGAGTAACAATTGCGGATAAACATTTAGAAGTTATTATTAAACAAATGACTACCAAAGTTTTAATTACACATGAAGGTGAAACACCTTTATTACCGCGAGAAGTGATTGATTTATATCATATTAAATATATTAACGAAGTTGTTGTATCTCAAAATAAACAAACAGCTTGTTATGTTCCGTTATTATTAGGAATTACAAAAGCTGCTTTAAATAACCCAAGTTTTATTTCAGCGGCAAGTTTCCAAGAGACGACTCGCGTTCTGACAAAAGCTGCTATTGAAGGTAGATTAGACTGGTTAAGAGGTTTAAAAGAAAATATCATTATTGGTCATTTAATTCCATCTGGAATTGGTTCAAAAAGTTATACCAATAGTTTTAGTTACTCATCAAGTAAGAAGCTAGAAACAAAACAAAATCGTGAATATGTAAAAAATCCTTAAAAACCTAGACGAGCGTCTAAAGAATTTGTTACATTATTAATGTATATATTGTTGATTACACAATTAAGGAGTTAAAAATTTTATGGCTGATATTAGTTTAGCCCAATTACTAGATGCTGGTGTTCATTTTGGTCACAAAGCATATCGTTGGAACCCAAAAATGTTCCCGTATATTTATACAGAACGAAATAATATTCATATTTTAGATTTAGTACAATCTGCTCAATTACTGAAAGAAGCTAATTCATATGTGCAGTCAGCGGCTGAGCAGAAGAAGACAGTTTTATTTATTGGTACAAAACGTCAAGCTAGCGCAATAATAGCTCAAGAAGCAAAACGTTGTAATTCTTTTTATGTAAATCACCGTTGGTTAGGCGGAATGTTAACAAATTGGGTAACTTTAAAAAGCCGTATTGCACGTTTAAAAACATTAGAAAAACAAGAAGCAGATCAAGTTTTTGCTTTATTACCAAAAAAAGAAGCTTCACTACGTCAAACGGAATTACAAAAGTTACGTAAGCATTTAGACGGTGTTAAAGAAATGTCAAGTTTACCTGATATTGCAATTGTTATTGATCAAAGAAGAGAAATAACAGCTATTCGAGAATGTCGAAAACTAGGAATTCCAGTAATCTCAATTTTAGATACAAATTGTGATCCGGATTTAGTAGATATCCCGATTCCAGGTAATGATGATGCAGTTCGATCAATTAAATTAATTTTAAAATCCTTAACAGATAATATTCTTTTAGGTCAATCGAAAGCGGCATAATATTTTCTAAATTAACTAGAAAATATTAAAACTTAAGATTCGATAAAATAAGAATTCTTTCAATCCTTTAAACAAATCTTAGAGGATTGAAAGAATTTTTATAAATCAAAATTTTTGTTAATTAAAATATGAAACAGTAGAAAATAATATTTTCAATATGTAGATATATTTATAAGCTAGTGAAGGGACTTGAACCCCCGACCTACTGATTACAAATCAGTTGCTCTACCAATTGAGCTACACCAGCATATGAGACAATCTCTAAGATTATTATAAAGAAAAGTAATTAAAAAATCAATATATATTTTAATAAATCTTTGTTATTACATTTTTTATTAAACAAATTAAAAAAATTTATTATTGAATTATTTTAAAATCTTTAATCAAACAAAATTGTTTGATTAAAGATTTTAATGACACAATTATCTAAAAGATAAATTAGTAACGGCTACCTTCGCCATTAGCTTGAACACTATAGCTTTTAATTGTGTAGATGATTTGACGACCAGCACTTTCTGTACGATCTAGGTAGAAACCTGGTTCGTTAGCTGGACGGTTAACCATGAATGACATAACACAACTTTCTGTACCGTAGCTCGCATCAAATGCGTTCATACGGATGTAGCCAGCTGCACATGCTTTACGAGCTTCATTTAATTCGAACATTACAGATGCAGAATCTTTAATATCGAATAATGGTAAACCCCATAATTCCCAGTAGCTGTTACGAGGATGTGGATCATCTGTCCATTCAACGTTCATTGCCCAACCACGAGAGATCGCGTAAGCAACTTGTTTTTCAATTTGTTCATCAGTTAAATCAGGTAAGAAAGAGAAGCAACCTTGTGTAAGTCTCACTATTCAAATACTCCTTTATAAAAGTAATTATTAAACGTTAGCTGTAGCTGTTTCAGCGAAATCAGCAGTATCTGTAGAAGTATAGTTAAAACTAATATCTTTCCATAGATCTAAAGCCGTTTGTAACGGGCCACATGTACGAGCAGCGTCACGTAAGATTTGAGGACCAACTTCATTACTGAAGTAGTCAACACCTTCGTTACGAGCTAAAACCATAGCTTCTAAAGCTACACGGTTTGCAGTAGCACCGGCTTGGATACCATCAGGGTGACCAATTGTACCACCACCGAATTGTAACACAACATCATCACCTAAGTAATTAATTAATTGGTGCATTTGACCACAGTGAATACCACCTGAAGCAACTGGCATACAACGACGTAAACTAGCCCAATCCATTTCGAAGAAAATACCGTAAGGTAAGTTAACTTCTAATTCAGTTAGACGTAATACATCGTAGAAACCTTTAATCATTAAAGGATCACCTTCTAATTTACCTACAACTGTACCAGCGTGGATGTGATCTACACCAGACATACGCATCCATTTACAGATAACACGGAAGTTAATACCGTGGTTCTTTTGACGAGCGTAAGTAGAGTTACCTGCACGGTGTAAGTGTAATACCATATCGTTTTCACGAGCCCAGTATGCAATACTTTGGATTGCAGTGTAACCCATTACTAAATCGATCATTACAATTACAGAACCTACAGCTTTAGCGTATTCAGCACGCTTAAGAACTTCTTCCCAAGTTGCAGCAGTAATGTTTAAGTAAGAACCTTTAACTTCACCTGTAGCGGCTGCAGCACGGTTAATACCTTCCATACAGTATAAGAAACGTTCTCTCCAACGCATGAATGGTTGTGAGTTAATGTTCTCATCATCTTTTAAGAAGTCTAAACCACCTTTTAAACCTTCGTAAACTACACGACCGTAGTTTTTACCAGATAAACCTAATTTAGGTTTTACAGTAGCACCTAATAAAGGTACACCATATTTGTTTAAACGTTCACGTTCTACAACGATACCTGTAGCAGGACCTTGGAATGTTTTTAAGTATGAGTGAGGAATACGCATATCTTCTAAACGTAAAGCAGAGATTGCTTTGAAACCAAATACGTTACCAATGATAGACGCAGTTAAGTTAGCTAAAGAACCTTCTTCAAATAAATCAACTTCGTATGCGATGAAAGCAAAGTATTGATCTGTAGTGTTAGGTACTGGATCTACACGGTAAGCTTTAGCACGGTAACGTTCACAAGCTGTTAATAAATCAGTCCAAACAACAGTCCATGTTGCTGTTGAAGATTCACCAGCTACTGCAGCTGCAGCTTCTACTGGATCTACACCTGGTTGAGGCGTAATACGGAATAATGCAAGTACATCAGTATCTTGTACTGTGTATGCTGCATCCCAGTAACCCATTTTAGCGTATGGAATTACACCAGATTCGTAACGGTCACTTTTAATTCGAGTCCGTTCTGATACAGATTGAGACATTTATTTCTCCTTAAAATAAAAAGGCAATATATAATAGATATTTAACTAATTTATTTAAATTAGTTCTATCGGTTGCATCTTAATAGCAACCTTGTAACTAATTATAACATTAGTTTTGTAAGCTAAAAATACATTATTAATTATAATTACTATAACTTTATAGAATACTTTAAATTTATAATTACAATATAAATTTAAAGACCATAAAAATTTCGCTATAATACAAGCAAGTCTTATAAAAGTTAATAGATTAAATTTTCACATTTATGACAAATCAATCTAATAAAACCTTGAATACTAATATTAAAAAATTAGTAAATCAACCTTACAAATATGGGTTTTCTACGAATGTAGAAAAAGAAACTTTCGAAAAAGGGTTAAATGAAAATGTTATTCGATTAATTTCGGAAAAAAAAAATGAACCAGAATTCTTATTGAATTTTCGACTGAAAGCTTATAAAAAATGGAAAGAAATGAAATGCCCTGAATGGGCACAATTAAAATTTTCTGAAAGTAATTATCAAGATATCATTTATTATTCAGCGCCAAAATCAAAAAAAAAGTTAAATAGTTTAGACGAAGTTGATCCAGAAATTTTAAAGACATTTGAAAAATTAGGTATTTCATTAACAGAACAAAAACGTTTGACAAATGTTGCGGTTGACGCTGTTTTTGATAGTGTTTCAATTGGAACAACTTTTAAAGAAGAATTAGCTGAATATGGAGTAATCTTTTCTTCTATTTCCGAGGCAGTTCATGACTATCCTGATCTTATTGAAAAATATTTAGGAACAGTCATTCCAATTGGAGATAACTATTTTACTGCTTTAAATTCGGCTGTGTTTACAGATGGCTCTTTTTGTTACATTCCGAAAGGAGTAAAATGTCCATTAGATTTATCTACTTATTTTAGAATTAATGACCAAAATTCTGGTCAATTTGAACGAACACTAATTATTGCTGAAGAAGATAGTCAAGTTAGTTATTTAGAAGGTTGTACTGCTCCACAATATGATGAAAATCAATTACACGCAGCTGTAGTGGAATTAATTGCATTAGAAAATGCAAGTATCAAATATTCAACTGTTCAAAATTGGTATGCAGGTAATGAGGAAGGTAAAGGTGGAATTTTAAATTTCGTTACAAAACGAGGTTTGTGTATTGGAAAAAATTCTAAAATTTCCTGGACTCAAGTAGAAACAGGCTCATCAATTACTTGGAAATATCCTGGTTGTGTTTTAATTGGGGATAATTCACAAGGAGAATTTTATTCTGTTGCTTTAACGAATAATTATCAACAAACTGATACTGGAAGTAAGATGATTCATGTTGGGAAAAATACTCGTAGTAGAATTGTATCCAAGGGTATTTCGGCGGGTAATTCAAAGAATACTTACCGTGGTTTAGTAACAGTCAACCGAAAAGCTATAGGTGCACGGAACTACTCTCAGTGTGATTCATTATTAATTGGAAATTCTTCAAACGCTAATACTTTCCCTTTCATTTCTATTCAAAATTCGACAAGCAAAATAGAACATGAAGCTTCAACATCGAAAATTGGAGAAGAACAAATCTTTTATTTCCTTCAAAGAGGAATATCTTTAGAAGAAGCTGTTAGTTTAATTATTAGTGGATTTTGTAGTGAAGTTTTTACTGAATTACCATTAGAGTTTTCAGCAGAAGCAGATAAATTATTAAGTTTAAAATTAGAAGGAAGTATTGGATAATGACTAAAAACACACCAATTTTAGAAATAAAAAATTTACAAGCCTCGATTAATGAGAATGAAATTCTAAAAAATTTAGAATTAACCATAAATAAAGGTGAAATTCATGCTATTATGGGGACAAATGGGTCAGGGAAAAGTACTTTATCGAAAGTTCTTGCAGGTCATCCAGCTTATACAGTTACAGGAGGGGAAATCTTATATGAAGGAAACAGTATTTTAGATCTAGAACCAGAAGAACGTTCACATTTAGGTATTTTTCTTGCTTTTCAATACCCAATTGAAATTCCCGGAGTTAGTAATGAAGATTTTTTATATCTTTCATATAATTCAAAATTAAAAAGTCTAGGAGAACCAGAAATAAGTCCAATTGAATTTTTTACAATAATTAGTGAAAAATTAAAATTAGTTGAAATGTCACCTACTTTCTTAAGTCGAAATGTAAATGAAGGGTTTTCAGGAGGAGAAAAAAAACGTAATGAAATTCTTCAGATGTTATTATTAGATTCAAAATTATCAATTTTAGATGAGACTGACTCAGGCTTAGATATTGATGCTTTGAAGATTATTTCAAAAGGTATTGGCAGTTTTATGTGTGAAGATAAAGCAATTATTCTAATTACACATTATCAACGTTTGTTAGATTATGTTAAACCCGATTTTATTCATGTAATGCAAAATGGAAAAATTATAAAAACTGGAACGGCAGAACTAGCTAAAGAATTAGAACAAAAAGGTTATGAATGGTTAAAAGTAAAAGAGTAAAATCAGACCTTATTACTATAAGTTCTACTATAAATCACTAAATAGAGCGTTTGTATAAAAATAAACCCTTTTTCGATTCAAACCACATATAATATTTAGTGTTCCTGTATATTTTTAATATTGGGTGATTTACTAAATTAGTTAAATTATATGTACCCAGATAATTTTTATTCAAGTACGTTTACATTATTAGCGGAGGCAGAAGTTGGAAAACACTTTTACTGGGATATTGCAGGCTTTCTAGTACATGGCCAAGTTTTGGTTGTAATGTGGTTTGTCTTTACTATCTTATTAACTTTTTCAATTTTAGGAACGCAAAATACTGAACGAATTCCACACGGTTGGCAAAACTTTATGGAAGCGACAGTTGATTACGTTGCAGGAATTGCTAAAGATCAATTAGGTGAAAGTTTTTATAAAGAATGGATACCTTTCATTGGTACTTTATTCTTATTTATTTTTGGATGTAACTGGGCAGGGGCTATTATTCCTTGGAAATTAATTAAACTTCCAGAAGGGGAATTTGCAGCACCAACAAATGATATCAATACAACGGTAGCATTAGCTTTATTAACATCTCTTGCATATTTCTATGCAGGTTTAAGTAAAAAAGGGTTAGGATATTTCAAACGTTATATCGAGCCGATTCCACTTCTTCTACCAATCAACATTCTAGAAGATTTTACAAAACCGTTATCATTAAGTTTCCGATTATTCGGAAACGTTCTTGCTGATGAATTAACGATTTCTGTATTGACATCCTTAGTTCCATTGGTAATTCCATTACCAATTATGATGCTAGGCATTTTTGCGGGTTCAGTACAAGCATTAATTTTCTCAACGTTAGCTGCTGCGTATATCACAGAAGCTCTTGAGTAAGTTATTATTAAACTAGATTTTCTCTAAAATTACATCATTTTACATTTATATTAATTAAGGTTTATTATGGATAGTATTATTTCTGCTGCATCTGTTATAGCTGCTGGTTTAGCTATTGGTTTAGCTGCAATTGGTCCTGGTATTGGTCAAGGTAACGCCGCAGGTCAAGCTGTTGAAGGTATTGCTCGTCAACCTGAAGCGGAAAACAAAATCCGTGGTACTTTATTATTAAGTTTAGCATTCATGGAAGCGTTAACTATCTACGGTTTAGTAGTAGCATTAGCGTTATTATTTGCTAACCCATTCAACGGTTAATTTCAATATTAACTTATTCAATGACAATGAATAGATATATTTTGAAATCATTTCACCTATATCTATTCTAAATTTTTGTAAAACATATAAATTTTATATGGTTAATTTTTCAATATTAATTTCAAATTCAGAAGTTACTGGACCGGGTGGGTTATTTGATATTAATTTAACTCTACCGTTAGTAGCCATTCAATTTTTATTATTAATGGTTGTTCTGAATATTGTACTATACAGCCCTTTATTAGCTGTTATTGCAGAGCGTAATGAATATATTTTAAATAATCTTGCTAAAGCATCTGAAATTTTAGCTGAAGCAAATGAATTAACTGCTCAATACGAACAAGAATTGAATAGTGTACGCAAAGAAGCACAATTAGAAATTACAAATTCACAAAAAATTCATAAAGAAATTTTAGAAATCGAACTAAATATTTCACAAAAATATATTGATAATCTATTAGATACTATTACAAACGATCTAGTTGCTAAAAAAACAACAGCTCTAAATAGTTTAGATAGTATTGTTCAATCTTTGTGTGTGGAAATTGAAACTAGATTATCAATTTAAATTTTTTGTTAAACGTGATTTCTCTTTTTATAAGCGAATAGTTTAAATAAAAACTCTAAAACATGGAAAATTTTGATCAAATTTTTACATTACTTGCCGAAAGTGAAGGTATAAGTATCAACCTCGACATATTAGAAACAGGACTAATTAACATTATTGCTTTAGTTGGTATCCTAATTTATGTAGGTCGTGATTTCTTAGGATCTTCATTAGAAGCACGTAAAAGTGATATTGTAACAGGTGTTCAAGATGCGGAAGAACGATTAAACGAAGCTAACAAGCGTTTAACTGAAGCACAAAAACAATTGACTCAAGCTAATGTAGTAATTGCTGAAATCCGAACTGAAACGCTAGCAACAAAAAAACTTTTACTTGATGCTGACGCTAGTCAGTCTCAAGCAGAATTAAAAACGCGTTTCAGTCGAGCCTTAGCAACTTCACGTACAAAAGAAAGACAAATATTTTTAGAAGTTAAACAACAGATAATTACATTAGTCTTAAGCCGTACAGCTACTAGAGCTCAAGAAGCATTTGCACCAAAAGATCGTGCAACTGCGCTAATCAATGAGACGATTACGAAACTTGAAGGAGATTTGTTATGAGCACCAATCCATTAGCAGCAAAAATTGCAGCTCCTTATGCACGTGCATTATATGATTTCTCTGTTGAGCAGAATATAATGCATCAGATTACTGCAGATTTCCAAAATTTAGAAGTTTTTTTAAGCAAATCAGAAGATTTCAAACAATATTTAGATAATCCTCTTATTAGTGCTGACAAAAAACAAGAAATTTTAGAAAAAACTTTAAAATCTGAGCTAAATACAGAAACTTTTAAATTCTTACTTGTTCTAGTAAATCGGGACAGAATTAATTTATTAGAATCAGTTATTGATGGTTATCTGCAATTAGTTTACCGTTTAGCTTCAATTAAAATGATTGAAGTATCAACGGCTTTTGCTTTTACAAATAAGCAAAAAAATATGTTAATTAAAAAACTGAAAGAATTAACGAATGCTAGAGAAATTCGCTTAGTAATTACTGTAGATTCGAGTTTAATCGGTGGATTTTTAATTAAAACAAACTCACGAGTAGTTGATTTTACTGTTAAAAATCAATTACAAAAATTAGCGAGTCATTTAGATAGTGTTTTAAACATCTAAAAACAACTAAAATCTTTTATTAACTTTTTATCTTAAAAATAATACAATGATAAATATTCGTCCAGACGAAATAAGTAGTATTATCCGTGAACAAATTGAAAAGTACGACCAAGATGTTAAAGTAGACAACGTTGGTACGGTTTTACAAGTAGGTGACGGTATCGCACGTGTTTACGGGCTTGATCAAGTAATGAGTGGAGAGCTATTAGAATTTGAAGATAAGACAATTGGTATCGCTCTTAATTTAGAAAACGATAACGTTGGTGTCGTTTTAATGGGTACTGGCCGTCAAATTTTAGAAGGTGGTACAGTTAAAGCGACTGGTCAAATTGCACAAATTCCTGTAGGTGATAACTTCTTAGGTCGAGTAGTAAACCCTTTAGCAGCTCCAATTGATGGTAAAGGTGACATTGAACCTTCAGATACACGTTTACTAGAAGCAATGGCTCCTGGTATTATTAGTCGTAAATCAGTATGTGAACCATTACAAACTGGTATTACTTCAATTGATGCTATGATTCCAATTGGCCGAGGTCAACGTGAATTAATTATTGGTGATCGTCAAACAGGTAAAACTTCAATTTCGGTTGATACAATCATTAACCAAAAAACAGAGTCTGTTGTTTGTGTATACATTGGTATTGGTCAAAAAGCATCAACTGTAGCGCAAGTTGTAAATGTACTAGAAGAAAAAGGTGCAATGGCTTATACAATTATTGTATCTGCTAGTGCAAATGATCCTGCTACTTTACAATATATCGCTCCATATGCCGGTGCTGCTTTAGCTGAGTACTTTATGTACAATGGTCAAGCTACTTTAGTTATTTACGATGATTTAACTAAACAAGCAATGGCTTACCGTCAAATGTCGTTATTATTACGTCGTCCTCCAGGACGTGAAGCATACCCAGGTGATGTGTTCTACTTACACTCACGTTTATTAGAACGTGCAGCTAAATTAAGTGATGAATTAGGTGGCGGTAGTATGACTGCGTTACCAATTATTGAGACACAAGCTAGTGATGTATCAGCATATATCCCAACAAATGTAATTTCAATTACAGATGGTCAAATCTTCTTATCAAATGATTTGTTTAACTCAGGTATTCGTCCTGCTATTAACGTAGGTATTTCGGTATCACGTGTAGGTTCAGCTGCTCAAACAAAAGCAATGAAAAAAGTTGCTGGTAAATTAAAATTAGAGTTAGCGCAGTTTGCTGAATTAGAAGCATTCTCGCAATTTGCTTCAGATTTAGATGAAGCTACTCAAAAACAATTAGCCCGTGGTACACGTTTACGTGAAGTTTTAAAACAACCACAAAACTCTCCATTATCAGTTGCTCAACAAGTAGCATTAATTTACACAGGTATTAATGGTTTCTTAGATGATATTGAGGTAGCTAATGTTAAAGGTTACTGTGCTGCGTTATTAGCGTACTTAGGTACTTCAAGTAACCCATACATCGGTATTGTTACTGATTCAAATCAGTTCACTGATGAAGCAGAATCTTCATTAAAAGCTGCTATTGAAGAATCAAAGACATCTTTTAAAAGTACTTTAGATTAATTCTAAATATTTAGTTAAATCTATTTTTAAATAGATTTAACTAAATTAATTTAAATAATTTTTATTATCTTCACTTATAATAGTATTGTAGCTAGCTATTTCTTATAGTTTAGTTGTAAGAAAGTCAAAAACCATTATTTATATTAAGGAATGAATTACTATGGCATTACCATGGTATCGTGTTCATACTGTTGTTTTAAATGACCCAGGTCGATTAATTGCTGTACACTTAATGCACACAGCATTAGTTGCAGGTTGGGCGGGTTCAATGGCATTATATGAACTTGCAGTATTTGATCCTTCAGATCCAGTTTTAAATCCAATGTGGCGTCAAGGTATGTTTGTAATGCCTTTCATGACACGTTTAGGTATTACTGATTCTTGGGGTGGTTGGAGTATTACAGGAGAAAGTGTTTCAAATCCAGGTATTTGGAGTTTTGAAGGTGTGGCTTTATCGCACATTATTTTATCAGGTATGTGTTTCTTAGCTGCTATTTGGCACTGGGTTTACTGGGATTTAGAATTATTCCGTGATCCACGAACAGGTGAACCAGCTTTAGATTTACCGAAAATTTTCGGTATTCACTTATTCTTATCTGGTTTATTATGTTTTGGTTTCGGTGCTTTCCACGTAACAGGTTTATTCGGACCTGGTATTTGGGTATCTGACGCTTACGGCATTGCAGGTAAAGTTCAACCAGTAGCACCATCATGGGGTGCAGATGGATTTAATCCATTCAATCCAGGTGGTATTGCAGCACATCATATTGCCGCAGGTATTTTTGGTATCTTTGCAGGTATTTTCCATTTAACTGTACGTCCACCGCAACGTTTATACCGAGCGTTACGAATGGGTAACATCGAAACAGTATTATCAAGTAGTATTTCAGCAGTATTCTTTGCAGCATTTATTACTTCAGGTACTATGTGGTATGGTGCAGCAGCAACGCCTATTGAATTATTTGGTCCTACTCGTTACCAATGGGATAGCGGTTACTTCCAACAAGAAATTGAACGTCAAGTTGAAACATACATCAGCGAAGGTTCATCAGAAAGCCAAGCTTGGTCTCGTATTCCAGATAAACTAGCTTTCTATGATTATATTGGTAATAACCCAGCAAAAGGTGGTTTATTCCGTGCTGGTGCAATGGATAAAGGTGATGGTATTGCCGAAGCTTGGTTAGGTCATCCAATTTTCCGAGATAAAGAGGGACGTGAATTAACAGTTCGACGAATGCCTGCTTTCTTCGAAACATTCCCAGTTATTTTAGTAGATAAAGATGGTATTATCCGTGCGGATATTCCATTCCGTCGTGCTGAATCAAAATATAGTATTGAACAAGTTGGTGTTACAGTAGATTTCTATGGTGGTAAATTAAATGGTCAAACCTTTAAAGATGCTCCAACTGTTAAGAAATTTGCTCGTAAAGCACAATTAGGTGAAGTTTTTGAATTTGATAGAACAAGTTTAGAATCTGATGGTGTATTCCGTAGTAGCCCACGTGGTTGGTACACATTTGGTCACGCTAACTTTGCATTATTATTCTTCTTTGGTCATTTATGGCACGGTGGTCGTACTATTTTCCGTGATGTATTCACAGGTATTGGTGCGGAAGTTACTGAACAAGTAGAATTTGGTGCATTCCAAAAACTTGGTGACAAATCTACTAAAAAACAAGGTGCAGTTTAACTTAACTCTTTGTTTTTTAATTTATTAAAAATTAAATAGGATTAAACAATGGAAGCCTTAGTTTATACATTTTTACTTATTGGGACTTTAATGGTACTTTTCTTTGCTGTATTCTTTAGAGAAACGCCAAGAATTATTCGAAAATAAAACCACAAATGTGGTTTTATTTTTTTAATCTTCATGCTCTTCAAATGGATCACGTAAATTTTTCGCGGCAGGTCCAAAAGCTGTGTAGATTGAATAAGCTGTAATACCTAAAAGTAAACTCGATACAAAAATTACAATAATAGTTGCTGTTTCCATGTTATATAATTATCTAAATTAACGTTTTAGTATTATATAACATGTAATACAAAAATTAATTTATTAAAAATATAAAATATTTTTATGGCATTAAGAACAAGATTAGGTGAAATTTTACGTCCACTAAATGCTGAATATGGTAAAGTTGCTCCAGGTTGGGGTACAACACCAATTATGGGTGTAGTTATGGTAGCATTCTTAGTATTTTTGTTAATTATTTTACAAATTTACAATTCATCTTTAATTATCGAAAATGTTGATGTTGATTGGGCAAATGGTATCTAAGATATCAATTAAATAAACATAATTTAAAAGGAGTTAAACCCTTTTAAATTATAAAAATTAAAATTAATTTTTTAAAATAGATATGGATATTATAAGTCTAGGTTGGGCAGGATTAATGACTATGTTTACATTCTCATTAACTTTAGTAGTTTGGGCCAGAAATGGTTTTTAATTCTTGAAACTTTATAAAAATTTAAAATTTAAAAATTATGGAACTAGTTTTAAAAATTTTCCCATATGCAAATGCTGAAATTGTTACCGCAGCTGTGACTTGTTTCTTCATGGTATTATTGGGACTTTCATTAGGCTTTGCTTTGTTAAAAGTTCAAGGTGAATAATAAGTATCTAATAATAATATTCCAAATATTATTATTAGGCTCAAAAAATAAATACAAGGATGAATTTTTACTAATTAATTAAATTTAGAACCTTGTTTTATTTTAAATAAATATTTTGTAGTTTAAAATTAGACAAAAAAATCTTATTTTTATCTCAAAAGCTAATGAGAATAAATGTATATATATCTATTAATATATCGGGACTGACGAGACTCGAACTCGCAACGTCCGCCGTGACAGGGCGGTGCTCTAACCAATTGAACTACAATCCCTTATAGATTAGATTATATTCTGATTCTATTGTTAATGTCAACTATTTTGTAGTTTAAATTATTAAGGAGAAACAGGGATTCGAACCCTGGGTACAGAAACTGTACGATAGATTAGCAATCTATTGCTTTCGACCACTCAGCCATTTCTCCTGAATAAAATCGATAAAAAATCAAAATTTTTGTAGATGGCTCTGGTGGGATTTGAACCTACGACCTTGGGCTTATGAGTCCCCTGCTCTAACCACTGAGCTACAGAGCCTTACACTACGTTCTACTATTACTATTAATATTGTACATGGGATATACTATTATCGCACTATATATTTAAATTAAAATTATATTTATAATAATAATGTATAGTTACAACAAAATTTAAAGAGTATGAATAATTTTTGGAACAATATTTTACGTTATCCTCGATTTTTTATAAGTAGTGTTACGGGATTAATATTGGTAATTTTAACTCCTTTTAAAAACCTATTTAAAATCCCGAAATTACGAATTTTTTTAATTATTTTTCTGATTACTTTTTTCGTAAGTTTATTTCTAATTCTTCGGAGTATGGTTGGGTTATAATAGATATTAATTATCTAATTTAATTACAAACTAATTTCCTTTAACTTTCGTATTTTTTATTGAAAAGAGTTTTTTTATGCTCACTTTTTGCATAAAAAATTCTCCATCCAATAAGTTAGCATAAAATATAATTTAAATACTTTTAAATGGGCCGAGTTGGATTTGAACCAACGTAGCATAACGCAACGGATTTACAATCCGCCCCCTTTAACCACTCGGGCACCGACCCTATATGATTAGATTTTAACAAATTTAATACTAAAACACAATATATTAGAAAATTTCTAATTAAAGTTAAATATTCTTTGAATTCTAATATTGACGAAGGGTTCTATTTAATATAATATAATCTTATATAAGACTATTGGGTAATTAACTCAGCGGTAGAGTGTCTGCCTTACAAGCAGAAGGTCACAGGTTCAAATCCTGTATTACCCATTTTTATAAAGAAAAATCATTTATTTAATTACAATATTATTGTAAACTATATTATAAGGGCCTATCGTCTAACGGATTAGGACAGAAACCTTCTAAGTTTCCAATGTAGGTTCGATTCCTACTGGGCCTATTTATATACATTAAAGTAAAAAATATTTCTTTTATAATTAACTAACATTCTAAAATTTGTTATGAAAAAATATTTTTTTAGGAGAAACTCGAGTATCATATAAGTAACAATAGTTTTCTTTTCACGAAATTTTTTACTAAAAAAACTTTTATTTCTATAAATTTCTTAATGAAACGTTTCAACTTATTAAATATCTTTCTTGTTATTTTAATTACTTTTGCGCCGAAACAAGCCTTTGCTGACATTGGTGGTTTAACTAAATGTAGTGAATCACCTGCATTTGAAAAACGTTTAAAGACAAGTGTAAAAAAATTAGAACAACGATTAGCTAAATATGAAGCAGGAACACCGCCAGCTTTAGCATTAGAGCAACAAATTAATCGAACAAAAGTTCGTTTTGATAAATATAGCCGTTCAGATTTATTATGCGGTACTGATGGTTTACCACATTTAATTGCTGATGGTCGTTGGAGCCATGCTGCAGAATTTATACTTCCAGGATTTGGTTTCATTTATATCTCTGGTTGGATTGGTTGGGTTGGTCGTAAATATGTACGAGCAGTTAGTACAACCAAAAATCCTGCTGAAAGTGAAATTATTATTAATGTTCCACTAGCGTTAAAAATAATGACAACGGGTTATATTTGGCCAGTATCTGCTTGGCAAGAATTGATTAGTGGTGATTTAGTAGCGTTAGACGAAAATGTAACAGTTTCACCACGTTAATTTTCAAAAATATTTACTTATAATTCTTTAATTTTATGGATAATTTTCAAAAATATTTATCAACAGCTCCTGTTCTTTTAACAATTTGGATGTCATTTACAGCCGGTTTTATTATTGAAATTAATCGTTTCTTTCCTGATATGTTAGGATTATATTTCTAATAAAAAATAGTTTGAACAATTAAAAAAACAAAATTTTTAAATTTTGTTTTTTTAATTGTTTTAAATAAAAATTAACCATACTTACCAGAAGTAGAGGCAATAACGAATGCAGCATACGTTAAAATAAAACCTACACTAAAATGTACTAAACCAACTAAACGAGCTTGTACAATTGAAAGTGCTACTGGTTTGTCTCTCCAACGGATTAAGTTTGCTAAAGGTGTTCTTTCATGAGCCCAAACAAGAGTTTCAATTAATTCTTGCCAGTAACCACGCCACGAAATTAAGAACATAAATCCAGTTGCCCAAATTAAGTGACCAAATAAGAACATCCATGCCCAAACTGATAAGTTGTTCATACCAAATGGATTATAACCATTAATTAATGGTGATGAGTTTAACCATAAGTAATCACGTAACCAACCCATAATGTAATTTGATGATTCATCAAATTGACCTGGGTTACCACCCCAGATTGTCATATGTTTCCAATGCCAATAGAATGTTACCCAACCAATAGTGTTTAACATCCAGAACATTGCAAGATAGAAAGCATCCCAAGCAGAGATATCACAAGTACCACCTCGACCTGGACCATCACAAGGGAAACTGTACCCAAAGTCTTTTTTATCTGGCATTAATTTTGATCCACGTGCATCTAAAGCACCTTTTACTAAAATTAATGTTGTAACATGTAAACCTAATGCAATTGCATGGTGTACTAAGAAATCACCAGGACCAATTTTTAAGAATAAATCTGTTTTACTATTATTAATTGCTTCTAACCAACCCGGTAACCAAACTTGATTACCTGCAACAGTTGCTGGGTTTGTAGATGATGATAATAATACGTTAAATTGATAAACAGCTTTACCTGAAGCAGCTTGAATGTATTCTGCAAATAAAGGTTCGAATAAAATTTGTTTCTCTGGTTGACCAAAAGCTACCACTGTATCATTATGGATATATAAACCTAATGTGTGGAAACCTAAGAATAATGAAGCCCAACTTAAATGAGAGATAATTGCTTCTTTATGTTCTAACATTCTTGCTAAAACATTATTTTTATTTAATTCCGGATCGTAATCACGTACAAAGAAAATAGCACCATGTGCAAAAGCACCCACCATTAAGAAACCTGCAATATATTGATGGTGTGTATATAAAGCAGCTTCAGTTGTGAAGTCTTTTGATAAGAATGCATATGGTGTTAATGCATACATGTGTTGAGCTGTTAATGATGTAGCTACACCTAAACTTGCTAATGCTAAACCTAATTGCATGTGCAATGAATTTGTGATAGTTTCAAATAACCCAACGTGACCAGCGCCTAATCGACCTCCAGGAGGACGGTGAGCATCTAAGATTTCTTTCATATTATGGCCAATACCGAAGTTTGTACGGTACATGTGGCCTGCAATAATAAACACAACTGCAATTGCTAATTGGTGATGAGCAATATCACTTAACCATAAAGATTGAGTTTGTGGGTGGAAACCACCTAAGAATGTTAAGATAGCTGTACCAGCACCTTCTGCTGTACCATAAACGTGATTCGCACTATCTGGATTTTCTGCATATACAGTCCAATTTCCTGAGAAAAATGGTGCTAAACCAGCTGGATGTGGTGGTGTTGTTAAGAAGTTATCCCAACCAACATGTACACCACGAGACGCTGGAATTGCTACGTGTACAAGGTGTCCAGTCCATGCTAATGAACTAACCCCTAATAAACCCGATAAATGGTGATTTAAACGTGATTCATTGTTTTTAAACCAAGATAAACTTGGACGGAATTTTGGTTGTAAGTGTAACCAACCTGCAAATAATAACACAGATGAGAAAAGTAATAAACCAATAGAACCTAAATAAAGTTCTTGATTTGTTCTGAATCCAATTGTGTACCACCATTGATATACACCTGAGAAGGCGATATTTACTGGGTATGTATTACCTTTACTGAATGCTTTTAATGCAGAATCACCAAAGTGTGGATCCCAAATCGCATGAGCAATTGGTTTAACTTTTAAAGGATTTTCTACCCATTTTTCAAAGTTACCTTGCCATGCTACATGAAATAAATTACCTGCAGTCCACAGGAAAATAATAGCTAGATGACCAAAATGAGATGCGAAGATTTTTTGGTATAAATTTTCTTCAGTCATACCATCATGGGCTTCTAAATCATGAGCAGTAGCTATTCCATACCAAATTCTGCGTGTTGCTGGATCTTGCGCAAGAGCTTGGCTAAATTTTGGAAATTTAGTTGCCATAACTTTCAGATGCCTATTTATATTATTGATAGTTGTAAGTAGAGAGTAAAATACAAATTTATAAAATTTTAATTAACTAATTGAAATTGCACGTGCGATGAAGAATGACCATGTCGTTCCAATCCCACCTAATAAGTAATGAGCTAAACCAACAGCACGACCTTGTGTAATACTTAAAGCACGAGGTTGAATTGCTGGAGCAAAGTTTAATTTATTATGAGCCCATACAATAGATTCAATTAATTCTTGCCAGTAACCACGACCACTAAATAAGAACATTAAACTAAATGCCCAAATGAAGTGAGCTCCTAGGAAGATTAAACCATATGCTGATAATGCAGAACCATATGATTGAATTACTTGAGATGCTTGTGACCATAAGAAATCACGTAACCATCCATTAATTGTAATTGCACTTTTAGCAAAGTTACCACCTGTTACGTGTGAAATAGCACCATCTGGTGTAATAGTACCCCAAACGTCAGATTGCATTTTCCAACTAAAGTGGAAGATTACTACTGAAATTGAATTGTACATCCAGAATAAACCTAAGAATACATGATCCCAACTTGAACTTTGACAAGTACCACCACGGCCTGGACCATCACAAGGGAATCGGAAACCTAAATTTGCTTTATCAGGAATTAATTTAGAACTACGTGCATATAATACACCTTTTAATAAAATTAAAACTGTTACATGAATAGTAAATGCATGAATATGGTGAACCATAAAATCAGCAGTACCTAATGTAATTGGCATCATAGCAATTTTGCCACCTACACCTACAACATCACCACCAAATGCATAACTTGTTGTTGCTAAAGCGTTTGGAGCTGTAGTACCAGGTGCTAATAAATGAATGTTTTGGATCCATTGTGCAAAGATAGGCTGTAATTGAATTGCCTTGTCTGAGAACATATCTTGAGGACGACCTAAAGCACGCATTGTATCATTATGGATGTAAAAACCAAAAGCATGACAACCTAAGAAAATACAAACCCAGTTTAAGTGAGAAATAATTGAATCTCTGTGTCTTAAAACACGGTCAAGTAAATTATTGTAATTATTTGCAGGTGTGTAATCACGAACCATGAAAATAGCTGCGTGAGCTGCACCACCTACAACACAGAATCCACCAATCCACATGTGATGTGTGAATAAACATAATTGTGTTGCGTAATCTGTCGCGATATATGGATATGGCGGCATTGCATACATATGGTGAGCTACAATAATACTTAATGATCCCATCATTGCTAAATTAATAGCTAATTGAGCATGCCATGATGTTGTTAAAATCTCATATAATCCTTTGTGGCCTTCACCAGTAAATGGACCTTTGTGAGCTTCTAAAATTTCTTTCATACTATGACCAATACCCCAATTTGTTCGGTACATGTGGCCGGCAATAATAAACAATACAGATAAAGCTAAATGGTGGTGAGCAATGTCACTTAACCATAAACCACCTGTAATTGGATTTAAACCACCTTTAAATGTTAAGAAATCTGAATATTCACCCCATTGACCGCTAAAGAATGGTGCTAACCCTTTAGAAAAACTTGGGTATAATTGCGCCATTAATTCACGATTAATTAAAAATTCATGAGGTAATGGAATCTCTTGCGGAGCAACACCTGCATCTAATAATTTATTAATCGGTAATGCAATATGAATTTGGTGGCCTGACCAAGATAAACAGCCTAAACCTAATAAACCAGCTAAGTGATGGTTCATCATTGATTCCGCATTTTGGAACCATTCTAATTTAGGAGCTGCTTTGTGGTAATGGAACCAACCTGCAAATAACATAATTGCAGACATTGCTAAACCACCAATTGCGATCCAGTATAATTCTACTTCACTAGTAATACCTTCAGCTCGCCACATTTGGAACCAACCTGAAGTTGTTTGAACACCTTGGAAGTTTCCACCAACATCAGCATTTAATATCTCTTGACCTACGATAGGCCATACTACTTGAGAACTTTGCTTAATACCGATTGGATCTGTTAGCCATGCAGAATAGTTAGAGAAATATGCTCCATGGAAGTGCATACCACTAATCCATAAAAATATTACAGATAATTGGCCAAAGTGAGCACTGAAAATTTTACGAGAAACTTCTTCTAATGAGCTAGTTTGACTATCAAAATCATGAGCATCTGCATGTAGATTCCAAATCCATGTAGTTGTTTTTGGTCCTTTTGCTAATGTTCTTGAAAAATGTCCTGGTTGGGCCCATTTTTCGAAACTAGTTTCGACAGCGTCTTTTTCAACAAAAACTTGTACATTTTTTGTTCGACGCTCAGTTGAGCTTATTGCCATTTAGTTTCTCCTTTAGGGAGACGAAAATCTATGAAACTCTCATAAAAAATAACTCTTTAAAGATTGTTGGTTAAATATGAGTTTTCAATAATGAATTATACTCATTTTTAGCAATTTTTACGAAAAATTAATTAATTAACAAATTTTCATTAGATTTTTCTGGTTACTATTAATGTATTAACTTAATATATTATTAATAAGAGATATTAAATATAATCAGATAAAATTATGGTAAGTCGCGGTTCAAAAGTTAAAATTCTTCGTCCTGAATCTTATTGGTTTAATCAAGTAGGTACTGTTGCGACTCTTGATCAAAGTGGTATTCGCTACCCTGCTGTAGTTCGATTTGAAAATGTTAATTACAGTGGAACAAATACAAATAATTTTGCAGTAAATGAACTTATCGAAGTTGAAGCTCCAGCAGCTCCTGCTAAGAAAAAGAAAGGATAAATTAATTATTAACTTACCTTTATGTAAAGTAGAGCGATTTATTTTTAATTGCTCTACTAATTTTTTTGTGATAATATTTTTTAATTAAATATTCTAATTCGATCAATTAATAATGTAATGATAAATCACCCTCAGATTGGAAAATTAGCACCGAATTTTCTTACAGTTGGGGTTTTTAATAAAAAATTAGGAAAAATTAGACTTTCTGATTATCGAGGAAAGAAATATGTAGTTTTAATTTTTTATCCTGCAAACTTTACTCCTGTTTCCCCGACTGAACTAATAACCTTAAGTGATCGTATTGCTGAATTTCGCAAATTATCTACACAGATTTTAGCTATTTCAATTGATAGCCCTTTTTCTCATTTACGTAGTTTATTATCTAGTCGTTATGAAGGTGGATTAGCAAATTTAAAATTTCCGCTTGTTTCCGATTTAACGCATAAAATAACTAGTGATTATAAATTTCTTACTGATGATGGAATGGCTTTCCCTGGAGTCGTTGTTATTGACAAAGAGGGAGTGATTCAATATTATACAGTTAACAATTTATTATGTGGTAGAAGTATAAATGAAATTCTTAGAGTACTAGAATCAATTCAGTATCTTAAAGAACATCCTGGACAAGCATGTCCAGTTGATTGGAAATATGGGGATAAAACTATTTATTCACATCCTTTAAAATCAAAATTGTATTTTAAAGAATTATACACTACTCAAAAAAACTAAAATCTTATGCCTAAGTTAAAAACTCGAAAAGCAGCTCTAAAACGTTATAAAAAAACAGCAGCTGGAAATTTTTTACGTCGACATGCATATAAAGGTCATCTTTTAATGCATAAATCTAAAACACAAAAACGGAAATTATCACGCACAGTTTGTGTTAGTCCTGGTGATAGTAAGCCAATTAAATTAATGTTACCTTATTAAAATTTATGGTTAGAGTTAAACGCGGAAACGTAGCACGTAAACGTCGCAAAAAGATCTTACAACTTGCAAAAGGATACAGAGGGGCACACTCTCGTCTTTTCCGAGTAGCTAATCAACAAGTTATGAAAGCTTTACGCTATTCGTACGTTGGTAGAAAACAGAAAAAACGAACATTTAGAAAACTATGGATTACTCGTATTAATGCTGCTTCAAAATTAAATGGCTCATCATACAGTCGAGTTATTCATAATTTTAAAAAATCTAATATCGATTTAAACCGAAAAATGTTAGCACAAATTGCAGTATTAGATAGCCAAACATTTACGCAATTAGTTGAGATAGCTAAATAAGGTTTATTTTTTATTTTAAATTCTCAATATACTTGTCATTTCTCCATTCAAATCTGTCTAACTTTCTAAGTTTATGTTAACTATTCTTGTTATAATATAAACTAGAAAGTTAGAAGAAATTTAAAATTTTATGACAGAATCTGAAGATTTAGATAAACTACTTGAGAATCTACCATTTTTTATTCAAGAAAATTTAAATAATCATTCAAATAAAGACAAATTAATTGAAATTGTAATAGATTTAGGTCGCCGTCCAGAAGCACGGTTTGATACCGGATCTGAGTATTTATCACAAAAAATTATTTCGTGGCAAGATATTGATTATATAACAAAACGACTTAGTAAATTTAGTAATGATAATCGGGCAGGGATAGAAAGAACTCTTCATAGAATTAGTTGTATCCGCAATAGACAAGGAATTATTAGCGGATTAACTTGTCGTGTCGGAAGAGCCATTTTTGGAACTATTAGCATTATTCGCGATTTATTAGAATCCGGCCAGTCGATTCTGATTTTAGGCCGACCTGGAATTGGTAAAACTACTATAATTCGTGAGATTGCAAGGGTTCTTTCAGATGAAATGGAAAAAAGAGTTATTATTGTTGATACTTCAAATGAAATCGCTGGAGATACTGACATTCCACATTCTGGGATTGGGCGCTCAAGACGGATGCAAGTAGCTAAAACTGAGTTACAGCATCAAGTTATGATTGAAGCAGTAGAAAACCATATGCCAGAAGTAATTATTATTGATGAAATTGGTACTGAACTGGAAGCAATAGCAGCTCGCACAATAGCAGAAAAAGGTGTCCAGTTAGTAGGAACTACGCATGGGAATTGTTTAGAAAATTTAATTAAAAATCCTCCTTTAACAGATTTAATTGGTGGCATCCAATATGTGACATTAAGTGATGAAGAAGCAAAAAGAAGAGGAACACAAAAAAGTATCTTAGAACGAAAATCTTATCCAGCTTTCCAAATCGCTATTGAAATTAATGAACCTAATTATTGGACTATTCATGAGGAAATTAAAGATTCCATTGATTTATTATTACGTGGAACTTATTCAGTAACCCAAGTTCGACAATTGGGTCCAAATAAAATACCAAATATTAATTATCAAAAACTATACATAAACTCAGGTTCATTATTTCAGTCTTCTCGGAATTCAAAAAATTTAATAACTTTCACTAATAATAATGGAGCTATTTTTAATAAAACTACTAAACTAAAATCACGAAATCTTAGAACTAAGCAATTATTAATCTACACTTATTCCCTTTCAAATAATTTGATTAAAGAAGCGGTATCCAAATTAGGAATAAAATTAATTTTGACAAAAGAAATTAAGAAAGCAAGTTTGGTTATTGGTTTAAAAAAACATTTAAAACAAAATATAAAACTTAAAAAATTAGCATTGCAATATGACATTCCTATTTATACAGTAAATAGGGGTAGCGTATATCAATTAACAAAATTGATTCAATTTCTTGTTCAACAAAAATTATAACGAATTTATTAAGTTATATACTATAATTATATATGTTTGCTTCCTCTTAAAAAGAACATAGCACACATTAATTATAGGGCTATGGTAAATTCTCATAGCTCCATAATAGTTATATATATTTATTTATAAAATTTAAGGAGTATTCTATGTCAGATGACACTTTAGCAAAAATTCAACAAATCGTTGCAGATCAATTAGGTATTGAAGCTGAAAAAGTTGTACCTGAATCAAATTTCACTCAAGAATTAGGTGCAGATTCTTTAGACGTTGTTGAATTAGTTATGGCATTTGAAGAAGCATTTGAAATCGATATCGATGATGATGCAGCAGGTAAAATTACTACAGTTCAAGATGCTTTAGATTACATTACTGCAAATAAATAAATTATTTAAATCTTAAAATACTTTAAAGTATTTTAAGATTTAAGTTTCCAAGTTAGTTTAGGCCTTTAATCTTATGTGTTCTATTTTATCTACAATTCAAAAAATCTTAAGTAAACAATTTTGTATTAATGAAACTGAAATTCAACCTGAAACTAAATTAGAGTTAGAGTTAGGTGCAGATTCTCGAGATCTTTTAGAACTTATGGCAATTTTTGAAATAACGTTTGATATCGAAATTGCATATGAGGATGTTAACGATATTATTACCGTTCAGAACATTATCGACTATATAGAAAATAAGCAAAAAGCTCGTGATGAATTATTTAAAAATTTATTTTAAATAATTAGGTAAAATTTACTAGGTTATAAAATTAATCTTCTTAAAAAAGGTTGCTAATATTCGATGATATATGATACAATAGGTATTGTATTAGCTTATTATTCTTCAGCTTTATACATAAGAATTTTGTCGGGATATAGCTCAGCTTGGTAGAGTACCTGCTTTGGGAGCAGGGTGTCGTAGGTTCAAATCCTACTATCCCGATAGTATTTTATTTTGAAATCGAAGTTAAAAATTAATGTTTTGTTAATAAAGTGATTAATTAAAAAGGAAAAAGTTCTAATGACAATAATTAATACGGAATCATTGAATTCGGTGACTCAAATAATTTCGGAAAGAGGGTATATTGATATCTTTAAACCAGAAGGTACTCCATTTAATCCACCTCTTATATACTTTTATACAGACCCTATTGAAGGATTTTTTAATTTATTTGTAGTAGAATCTGGGGCAACAAGTCCTGTATATTTACCTAATTGGTTAGCTGAATTAATTCAATTAGGAACAAATCAACAATTAACAATCATGTTTCTCCGCGACATTCAAGAATGGGCCTATGAATTTTTAAAGATATTTAAAACTTTATGCCAAATGCGAGCTACATTATGGTGGTGGTTAATGTTTAATCCTTATCAACAGCCATTTAATACATTAAGAGTTTTAACTGAATGGTATTTAACAGCGTTTATTGGTATTTTCCCTGTTATTCTTGGTATTGATATTGGTTCAACTATTGGTTTAGGTTTATTAGGCCATACAGTTGATGTTTTAGGTCGTTTAGCATTTACAATGCCTTATTTACCAAGAGAAGGTGAATTTATAAAAGCTCAAGATTTAATCAAAATTGATAATCCAAATCTAGCTGAAATGTTAACAGAATATGGTCAGGATGTTCGAATATTTAGAAACTTACCAGACTTATGGTATAAGTATCCTATTCCAAATGGTATTCGAGAAGATTGGTACACAAATAAGCCTGAAATTACAGAGCAATTGATTAAAAACTATTATGGTTTAGGCGTGGATTTTCTTCCAGATCGAATACTAAAAGAGCTTTACGAAAAAATGAATCAAGACTCTTTAAAAATGAGTTTTAATACACTCAATCATGTTTCAACAAATGTTGTTTGTTGGGCACATGACGTATATTCAGCTAGTTTAAGTGTTATTCATTTTTAAACTTAAAAGAATTAATAAGAATATTTATAATTTATAATTATTTTTCTTTTAATAATTATAAAATAATTCAATAGTCATTATGTAACATAATTAGTTTAAGAAATTATATCAAAGTTTTAAGGAAATTCTTAAAACATAATTAAAAAAATTAAGGAAATTTTAAGAGAGTTTGATCCTGGCTCAGGATGAACGCTGGCGGTATGCCTAACACATGCAAGTCGTACGAGAGTTTTTAACTCAAGTGGCGGACGGGTGAGTAACACGTGAGTATTTACCTTTAGGAGGGGGATAACAACTGGAAACGGTTGCTAATACCCCATATGCTTTAGAGTGAAATGGATTTATCCGCCTAAAGAAAAGCTCGCGGCTGATTAGCTAGTTGGTGAGGTAATGGCTCACCAAGGCGACGATCAGTATCTGGTTTGAGAGGACGATCAGACACACTGGAACTGAGACACGGTCCAGACTCCTACGGGAGGCAGCAGTGGGGAATTTTCCGCAATGGGCGAAAGCCTGACGGAGCA
>Ga0209092_10000119_pt1 | contig 70555 bp, 69 predicted proteins | sample FraStrMetagenome_FD_187446 | JGI IMG/M metagenome (GOLD analysis project Ga0209092, IMG submission 187446) | Marine eukaryotic phytoplankton communities from Arctic Ocean - Fram Strait ARC3M Metagenome (SPAdes) (version 2) | ecosystem: Environmental > Aquatic > Marine > Oceanic | place: Fram...
ATTTCTGTACAAGCACAAGTGCTTAATTTATTGAACACGCTAAAGGAGGATTATGGGTTTACCTATGTTTTTATATCGCATGATTTGTCCGTGGTAAAGTTTATGTCTGATCAATTAGTGGTCATGAATAAAGGTAAAATAGAGGAAATTGGAGAGGCTGATTCTATTTATGAATTCCCACAAAAAGCGTATACAAAAGCATTGATAGAAGCAATACCTAAAGGGCTTTAGGTCTTTTAAAATACCGACAAATAACATCAATTAAATTTAAGAGTAGAAAAGACGTCTTTTTTCAAGCTTTAATTCTTGGAATCGTAGGGAGTTGTTTTGGTCTTATTGTGGCTGAGGGATTAGCTAAAGGACTTGATAAATCGAGTTACGTAACTATAAGTTTGTTGCTATTGGTTAGTGCATTCCTACTGTGGAGTTATTATGGCACTTACTATGAACTCACTCAAAAGCAAATAAAATATAACTGCGGGCCCATTAAAGGAAAGATTGAGATTAAAGAAATCCGAGAAGTTATTAAAGGGAAAACACTTTGGGTCAGCTTAAAACCAGCTACTGCTAGAAAAGGCTTGATTATAAAATATGGGAAATTTGATGAAATTTATATGAGTCCTGAAACAAATGATGAGTTTATAAATAGCCTTTTAAAGCTAAATGATGCTGTAAAAATTACAAGTCAACCCAAGCCAAAACTGTAGGAAAATCTCTATAAGACCATTTCAGGCACCTCTCCATCCACAATGAGATGTCCTTCGGTCGCATTTTGAATCGTTTCAACAGAAACCCCTGGCGCACGCTCTAAAAGCTTAAAGCCTTCGCTGGTGACTTCCAAAACAGCTAGGTTAGTAACCACTTTTTTCACACAACCAACTCCTGTAAGAGGAAGCGAACAGCGTTTGAGAAGTTTAGAGTCTCCTTTTTTATTGGTGTGCATCATAGCAACTATGATATTTTCAGCACTGGCCACTAAATCCATCGCTCCACCCATCCCTTTAACCATATAGCCAGGAATTTTCCAGTTGGCAATGTCTCCGTTATCTGAAACCTCCATAGCGCCTAAGATCGTGAGGTCTACATGCTTGCCGCGAATCATAGAAAAACTAGTGGCAGAATCAAAAAAACTAGCCCCTTCAAGCGTGGTGATGGTTTGTTTTCCTGCATTAATTAGGTCTGCATCTTCCTCCCCTTTAAAAGGAAATGGCCCCATCCCCAAAACGCCATTTTCACTTTGAAATTCGACTTCAATATCTTCACGAACGTAATTTGCTACCAAAGTTGGGATTCCAATCCCTAGGTTAACATAGTAGCCATTTTTAACTTCTTTAGCGATTCGCTTTGCAATTCCAATTTTATCTAGCATGATTATGTTTTTTGTCTAACGGTTCGTTTCTCAATTCGCTTTTCATAGCCTTTTCCTTCAAAAATTCGTTGCACAAATATTCCTGGAATATGAATTTGGTTGGGGTCCAGCGTTCCTACAGGTACTAATTCTTCAACTTCAGCAACTGTAATTGTAGCGGCACCACACATATTAGGGTTGAAGTTTCTTGCGGTCGCTTTAAATATTAAATTTCCTGCAGCATCCCCCTTCCACGCTTTAATAAATGAAAAATCGGCTTTAAAAGCGGTTTCCAAAACATACATTTTACCATCAAACTCACGAGTTTCTTTGCCTTCGGCAACTTCTGTTCCGTAGCCTGCAGGCGTATAAATCGCCGGGAACCCTGCTTGGGCAGCGCGACAACGTTCTGCTAAAGTCCCTTGAGGGATCAACTCAACATCCAATTCTCCTGAAAGCATTTGACGTTCAAATTCATCGTTTTCACCTACATAAGACGAGACCATTTTTTTTATCTGATGCTTTTTCAACAATAACCCGAGTCCAAAATCATCAACCCCTGCATTGTTAGAGATACACGTAAGATTCTTAATGTCCATGTCAACCATTTCGGAAATAGCATTTTCTGGAATTCCACAGAGTCCAAAACCACCAAGCATGAGGGTCATTCCGTCCGACAGACCTTTGAGAGCCTCCTTTACATTAGCTACTTGTTTATTAATCATCGTTTAAATTTAGGATTAAAAATTACGAAAAATATTAGTAAGAAACTGATTTTTCTAGAAATCAATATCTGGAGTAATCGTTGTATTGCCTTCAAGGATTATTTTTCCATCTTCATTTTTAGGTTCACAATCAACTTCAATTGAGAGGTCTTCAGGGGCTATAAATTCCTCTTTAGAAATATTTAAACCCTCAACTTCATAACAACTGCGCATGAAGTTTGCCCATATTGGAAGTGCCATAGAAGCGCCTTGACCATAGGTGATTGTTTTAAAATGAGTGGATCGATCTTCACCTCCAACCCAAACACCTGTAACTAAATTAGGAACCATTCCCATGAACCAGCCATCACTTTGGTTTTGGGTGGTCCCTGTTTTTCCTGCTATTGGGTTTGTGAATTGGTAAGGATATCCTGTTATAATTTCTTTATAAACAAGTTGATCTTTGGCACCACTATGCCGTAAACGTTGTCCTGAACCAAACTTAGTTACGCCTTCCATAAGCTTGACTGTTACATAAGCAACTTCTTGGCTTAAAACATCTTTTGTTTTTGGCGTATATTGAAATAATACCGTCCCATTTTTATCTTCTATATGGGTAACCATAACGGGGTTGGTATAAACACCTTGATTTGCAAACGTGGAATAAGCGGCTACCATTTCATACACACTTATGTCAGGGGTTCCTAATGCTATTGAAGGCACCGCAGGAATTTGTTGCTCAACTCCTAAGCTATTCGCCAAATTAATGACAGGCTGTGGACCAATTTCATTCATAAGTCTAGCGGTTATTGTATTCCTAGAATTCGCTAAAGCAGACTTTAGGGTTTCAAACCCTCCGTAGTTCCCTCCAGAGTTCTTTGGAGACCATGGCTTCATGTTTCCGAATTTAAGTGCTTCAATTGTAATTTGAGATTTTGGAAATGTATCGCATGGTGATAGGTGAAGTTGGTCTATCGCAGCTGCGTATACAAAAGGTTTAAATGTGGAGCCTACTTGACGCTTCCCTTGTTTCACCATATCGTATTGGAAGTGCTTGTAGTTGACGCCTCCAACCCATGCTTTTACATGGCCTGTTTGTGGTTCCATTGACATCATTCCGGCCCTTAAAAACGATTTGTAATATCGCATAGAATCCAAAGGCGTCATCACAGTGTCTATTTCATTGTTTTTTGCCGTCCAAGAAAATATTTTCATGGATATAGGTTTTTTGAAAGACGCAATAATCTCCTTGTTTGGTTTTTTTAGTTCATACTTCATCTTACGCCAACGTTCTGAGCGTCTCATGCTAGAATTTAACAAAGATGTCACTTCATGTGGCTTCAGGCCTAAAAAAGGAGTTGTCGGGTTTCTTCTGGGTGTATTTTGAGCAAAAAACTCAGCCTGCAGATTATTTATATGTGTTTTCGTTGCTGTTTCTGCAAAGGTTTGCATCCGTGAATCAAGCGTCGTATGGATTTTTAAACCATCTTTATAAATGTTATACTTATCCCCATTTGGTTTCCTATTCAACGGGTTGTTAACCCACTCTTTCATAAACCCACGTAGATAAGATCTAAAATAAGTTGCAATCCCTTCTCTATGGGATTCCGGAGTGTAATTAAGTCCTAGAGGTTGCTGTTGTAGCGAGTCTTTTAGAGCTTCTTTAATGTATCCATATTTTGCCATTTGGCCTAAGACGACATTTCTACGGTTCTTAGTCCCTACCGGGTTTCGTGTTGGGCGCGGATTGTATAGTGATGAGTTTTTAAACATCCCTACCAACATGGCAGATTCATTAATGCTTAAATCTTTTGGTTCCTTTCCAAAATAAATTCTAGAAGCAGACCTAATGCCGTCCGCAAAGTTTCCAAAATCATAGATGTTGAAATATTGAGCTATGATTTCTTCTTTCGTATATTGACGTTCTAGGCGTGTGGCAATTACCCACTCTTTTATTTTTTGGGTAAGCCTCCCCGTTGTATTTCGCGAACCTTCTCCATGAAAAAGTTGCTTGGCTAGTTGTTGAGAGATGGTACTGGCACCTCCTCCTTTTCCTAAAAAAACAAATGCGCGTAACGTTCCTCGGGCATCAATACCTGCATGTTCAAAATAACGAACATCTTCTGTCGCTATGAGTGCGTCTACAAGATGCTTGGGCAAATCCGTAAACGCTACTGGAGTTCTATTGTCTTCATAGTAAAACTTTCCGAGGGTTTTCCCATCAGAAGAAATGATTTCAGTTGCTAAATTAGTCCGTGGATTTTCAAGTGCTGTGTGATCGGGCATTTCACCAAAAAGCCCCAGGGATGCTAACAAAAAAACAGAGGCACCGCTTAAAACAAGAAGTAGGAAAATCATCCAAAACCAACGGATTGGTTTTGAAAAATTAGCGGATATTTTCTTTTTTTTGGCCATAATATTCGCTTATTTATTAAGGGGTTCTACACTGAAGCCTACATCAATAACACCCTCAAGCATCGCTATTCCTTTTGGGCTCCCACGAAGTCTCATGGCTTGTTGTATGTGGATCTTATAGGTGCCTTCTTCAGAAAATACAAATAAGTTATCTATGCCTTTAAACCAAAGCTTATGTTCTTTTACCGACGTGAAGCCAGCTCCTAAAAGAGCTCCGCTTGGTTTGGCCATTATGTATTCTAAAGTATCTTTTGTAACCTTTCCGTGTGGGTAGTTTAACTCGACCACTAAGAATAAATTACTAAACTTAAAATCCGTTGTTGTTCTTAATTTAACAAACAGGTTATATGGATTAATGCTGTCTGGAGCCTCAAACTCATAGCTAACTGTTTCTTGCTTATCCCAACCATTAGAAATAGAGGTATAACGGTCGAACAACTTATTTTGCTGACATGAAAATGCTACAGAGGCAAAAATAATTATCCAAAAGACTGGTTTACTTTGCATTATTATTCTGGGGTCTAGGTTTTTTAGTGTTTTTCTGGTTACGATTTGTGTTTTTACGTCGGTTATTTTTACGTCGATTGTTGCTTTTTGGCTTGTCAAATCGCGTTAAACTATCTTGACCAACTACATTTTCAAAATCAACCTTGGCCTCTTCAATTAATTCAGACGCATAGTCCTCCAGGCTTTCAACTTTTTCTTTTTTGGCGTTTGCGGCAATAATTTCATTAGCTTGGGCTGTTGTAAGTTTATGCCAGTTCATCCACTCGCCTTCGTAGGCATACCACATATGTCCTTTAAAAATATCTGTCTTTTGACATACAGCAGTGCCTTTTTCGGTTCTTAATTTGACTTCCGTTTTCGGAAATGCCTTTAAAGCGTCTAAGTAAGAGTCAAGCTCATAATTTAAACAACATTTTAATTTCCCGCACTGACCTGCTAACTTCAAGGGATTTAGTGATAATTGTTGGTATCTAGCAGCAGAAGTGCTTACAGACCTGAAATCCGTAAGCCATGTAGAGCAACAGAGTTCACGCCCACAAGAACCAATGCCTCCTAGCCTAGCAGCCTCTTGACGAAGACCCACTTGCTTCATTTCAATTCGGGTTCTAAACTCTCTTGCGAATAATTTAATCAGTTCTCTAAAATCTACGCGCTCATCAGCCGTGTAATAAAAAGTAGCCTTACTCGCATCCCCTTGGAATTCAATGTCTGATATTTTCATTTTAAGCCTTAAGTCAATCGCAAATTGCCTTGCCTTCACTTTCATTGGCTCTTCTTTTTCTCTAGCCTCTACCCATATATCAATATCTCTTTGTGAGGCTTTTCTGTAAATTTTAAAAACTTCTTCTGGAGTTTCAGATATTTTTTTACGCTTCATCTGAACTTTTACCAGCTCTCCGCTAAGGGTTACCATGCCTATGTCATGTCCTGAAGCTGCTTGGGTTGCAACCACATCGCCTATGCTTAATGTAAGATTTTCAAGGTTTTTATAGTATACTTTTCTACCGTTTTTGAAACGAACCTCAACCCAATTAAATGGGGTTGCGCCATTAGGAAGAGTCATATTAGAAAGCCAATCAAAAACAGTGAGTTTGTTGCAGCTATCTGTCCCACATGTGCCATTATTTTTACAGCCTTTAGGCTGTCCATCTTTTCCTGTTGAGCAACTTGTACACCCCATAATCTATATATATTGAATTTGTCAATGCCAATAGCATTGCAAATGCGGATTAATCTTATGATCTAAAACGTAAATATAAGATTATTTAAGGACTTAAAAAACGAGTACAACATGATTTTTAGAACTAATAAATCGTGTTTATTTCTTGTGTATTAGTGTTTAATGTTTTGATAGTGTCTCAAAAATATTTCTTAGGTCTTTCTTGTGTGGGAGATGGTCCGTACGTCCTTTTTTAAAAATATCGTTACTGTTTCCTTGTCCCTTCCGAAGCGATTTCTGAGATTCCGGCGACAAACGATTGACCTCCATACAACTGGATGAGCAACAGTTTTCCATTGCCTGTTTGCAGGTGTCACATTGAATAAAAAGTAAATGACAGGCATCATTAGCACAGTTGACATGAACATCCGCTGGTTTGCCGCATTGGTGACAACTGGCGATTATATCCTCTGATATTTTTTCTGCACGACGCTGGTCAAAAACAAAATTTTTTCCTATGAATTTATTTTCTATTCCTTCAGCTGCTACTTCTCGAGCATAATTAATAATCCCGCCCTCTAATTGGTACACGTTCTTAAAGCCTTTGTGTTTGTAGTAAGCACTTGCTTTTTCGCAACGGATTCCACCAGTACAGTACATGACTAACTTCTTTGTTTTTTTATGATCCTTAAGATCTTCCTCTATTAAATCTAAAGATTCCCGAAAGGTGTCGACGTCGGGAGTAACCGCGTTTTTAAAATGTCCTATTTCACTTTCATAATGATTTCTCATGTCAACAACAACCGTGTTATCATCTTCAATAAGCAAATTAAATTCTGAAGCGTTTACGTGTGTTCCGATATCTGAAGAATCAAAAGTAGCATCGTTAAGGCCGTCTGAAACAATTTTGTCTCTGACTTTAACTTTTAGTTTCAAAAACGAAAATAAGTCATGTTCAATGGCGATATTAAGACGGACATTTTTAAGGAAATCAATGGTGTCTAGGTGCGATTTAAACGCGTCAAATTGATCTGCAGGGATAGAGAGTTGAGCGTTGATTCCTTCATGAGCGACGTAAATACGACCTAAAACATCAATACGGTCCCAAAATAGAAACAACTCGTTTCTAAACACCTCTGGATTGGTGATTTTAAAATATTTGTAGAAAGAGATGGTTAACCGGTCCTTACCTGCCTGTTGAATAAGCGCTGCTCTTTCAGTATTGCTTAAGGTATTGTACAGTTGCATGCTATACTTTTTTTTAAGTTACTAATGATTGAGCGGTAAAGGTACTAAATTTTGGAACATACGCTGTAAAAGTGAATAAATAGCATTTTCAAAATAATACAAAAAGGTTCGTTAAAATTTTAAAACTTTACAAAAGATATCTTATTTTAGCAGGAAGTATGAATTAGATACAAAAAGACTTATGAGCAGCGAAAAAGACGCAAAATTGAAAGCCCTCAAGCTAACATTAGACAAGCTTGATAAAGCCTATGGCAAAGGCACGGTAATGAGAATGAGTGATGCCCCAGTGATTGACGTGGAAGTAATTCCATCGGGGTCCTTAGGCTTAGATATTGCGCTCGGCGTTGGGGGCTACCCTAGAGGTCGTGTTGTAGAAATATATGGCCCTGAATCTTCAGGAAAAACAACCTTAACGTTGCATGCAATTGCTGAAGCCCAAAAAGCAGGTGGAATTGCAGCATTTATTGATGCAGAGCATGCCTTTGATCGTTTTTACGCTCAAAACCTAGGGGTGGATATTGATAATCTTATTATATCTCAGCCCGACAACGGTGAGCAAGCCCTAGAAATTGCCGATAACTTGATACGATCTGGCGCCATTGATTTGGTCGTGATTGATTCTGTAGCGGCATTGACCCCAAAAAGTGAAATAGAGGGTGAAATGGGAGATTCTAAAATGGGCCTGCATGCGCGTTTAATGTCACAAGCGCTTAGAAAGCTTACAGGCTCAATTAGCAAAACCAATTGTACGATGATTTTCATCAACCAATTACGTGAGAAAATTGGAGTGATGTTCGGAAATCCAGAAACCACCACTGGTGGTAACGCCTTGAAGTTTTATGCTTCAATTCGGTTAGACATTCGTAGATCTACACAAATAAAGGACAGTGACGGTAATGTGTTAGGAAACAAAACACGTGTTAAAGTTGTGAAAAATAAAGTAGCACCTCCTTTTCGATTGGCAGAATTTGATATTATGTACGGCCAAGGCGTTTCTAAGGTTGGAGAAATCTTAGATGTTGCTGTAGAGCATGAAATTGTTAAAAAAAGTGGTTCATGGTTTAGCTATGCAGACACCAAACTTGGCCAGGGCCGAGATGCTGTGAAACAAATGATTAAAGACAATCCAGAGTTAATGGATGAGTTAGAAGAAAAAATCAAAGTCGTTTTAAAAGAAGTTTAATTTTAAAATCCCGATTCGTCGGGATTTTTTATGCCTTAGAATCCGTAATTAAGGCGTTTGAAATTAAATCATAGACTTGAGCACTGAGTGTTGAAGTATCTTCAATGGCTAAATGTTCTGTTGTGATTGCTGGAAACACTTCTACACGCATCTTGCCAGGGCTTCCGCTAAAAAAACTGTAAGACAGTCTTTCTTTATTGTCATAAAATGTTATCGGAACTAGTGGAATTTGATGATTAATTGCAAGACGAAAAGCCCCTGCTTTAAAGCGATCTAAAATAACGGATTCGTCTGGAACTCCCCCCTCAGGAAAAATACAAATACTGGCCCCTTCCTTAATTCGTTTTTGGGCTCTTATAAAAACTTCTTTACGACTTTGAGCGCTGCTTCTATCTACCAAAATACTGGTACGCTTATAAAAGAATCCAAAGAGTGGTATTTTGACGAGTTCCTTTTTTCCAATAAAAACAAAAGGGTGGTCTTTAATAGTAACAAGCATTAGCATAATATCGATCATTGAGGTGTGATTCGCGACGAATACATAGCTTTGTCCTTTAATTAATGCTTCTGACCGCTTAACGCGCCAATAACAACCCATTCCGATTATAATACATTTAGCCCATATTCTAGCAAGCTTGAAAAAATAGGGATACCATTTAGGTTTAAGCACAGAAATAAACAGAAAAGGAAGCATTAGGATAATGATTCCGGCTACAAGCGCATAAAACCAGATTCTATAGAAAATCCAAAACGGGTATTTAATAAATTTCATCACGCTCAAAACTACTAAAAAAATTGAGCTATTGGGCCAAAAAAAGTACCTTTGCTTATAATTTAGACAAATAAAAGATAAAATGGCAAGAATTTTAACTGGTGTACAGAGTACTGGAACCCCGCACTTAGGTAACATTTTAGGGGCGATTATTCCTGCAATTGAAATGAGTAACGATCCAAGAAATGAATCTTATTTATTTATTGCAGACATGCATTCTTTAACCCAAATAAAGGAGGCCGCTACGCTTCGTCAAAATACTTATTCGACTGCCGCGACTTGGTTGGCTTTTGGTTTGAACATTGAAAAAACCGTGTTTTACAAACAAAGTGGCGTTCCACAAGTAACAGAATTGTCTTGGTATTTGAGCTGCTTTTTTCCGTTTTCTAGATTAGAATTAGCGCATAGTTTTAAAGATAAAGCAGATCGATTGGAAGATGTAAACGGAGGGTTATTTACATACCCAATGTTAATGGCTGCAGACATTTTACTATATGATGCACATATTATTCCTGTAGGAAAAGACCAGCTTCAGCATATCGAAATGACTCGTGATGTTGCCTCAAGAGTACATGCTAAAGTGGGGGATGTTTTTGTAATTCCAGAAGCGAAAATTCAGAAAGAAAACATGTTAATCCCCGGTACTGACGGCCAAAAAATGAGCAAAAGTAAAGGCAATGTGATTGATATTTTTCAAACGGATAAAGCCCTTAGAAAACAAATCATGTCAATTCAGACCGATAGTACAGCACTGGAAGCGCCAAAAGACTGGTCGACTTGTAATTCTTTTGCAATTTATAAATTGCTAGCATCTGATTCTCAAGTGGCCGAAATGAAGCAAAATTATGAAGCTGGTGGATATGGCTATGGACATGCCAAACAGGCTTTGTTTGAGTTAATTTGTGAGCAGTTTTCAGAACAAAGAGAGCGCTATGCCTACTACATGGAAAACTTAGAGGAGATCGATCAAGCACTCGAGATCGGGGCTGAAAAAGCAGCCAAAACAGCAAATGCTGTGTTGCAGCGTGTGCGTGAAAAAATAGGCTACTAAACCAGTTCATATGCTTTTCCAGGAAGCGGTCTTAAAACGCCTTTAAGCTCAAGACTTAACAGCAAGTGTGCGGCTTTAGATGTTGGTGTTTGACAACTAAGCGCAATCGTGTCTAGGGTCGATTTCCCTTCCGCCTTAAGGAATTTATAAATCACTTTTTCTTCAAGATCTAACTCAACAAACAACTTTTTTTGAATACCCTTTAGTGGCGCTTTGAGTGTCCAGTTTAATATAAATGGGATGTCTGCAGCTGTGCTGACTAAGTGTGCGCTTTTGGTTTTAATGAGGTTATTACAACCTTGGCTCTGAATGTCAGTCGTTCGGCCTGGAAGTGCAAAAACCTCTCTGTTGTAGCCAAGTGCCATTTCTGCAGTTGCTAAGCTTCCTCCTTTTTCTGCAGACTCAATAACCACTGTTGCTTCACTAAGCCCTGCAATAAGACGGTTGCGTTTAATAAAGTTTGAGGGCTCCATTGAGGCAGTACTCCAAAAATCCGTCACAAAACCGCCTTGGTTTTCTATTAAATGTCGGTATTTGAGGTGTTGTTTTGGGTAGGTGTTTTGAAGCCCTTGAGCCATACATGCCACCGTTTGAAGTTGATGATTCAAAGCCGACTGATGTGCTCTTATGTCCGTGCCATAAGCGAGACCGGATACTATTATGGGGTTAAAGGCTGCTAGGATTTCAATAATTTTTTCACATTGAGAAAGCCCATAACTTGTGATTTTTCGAGAGCCTACAATGCTAATAATTGGTTGATTTTCCCAGTTCACAGTTCCTTTTTGAAACAATACAATTGGACCATCAATACAGTGTTTTAATCTGTATGGGTAATTAGGGTCTTCAAAATAAAGCCCTTTTATGGACTGTTTTTCCATGAAAGTGAGCTCGTTTTCAGCCAGTTTGAGGTGCTTACTTTCTTTGAGATGCTTAATCGTATAGCCTCCAATACCTTCAATTTTTGAAAGGGTAGCGCTAGATGTTTTAAATACAGCTTCTGGGGTTCCGCAGTGACTAATTAATTTTTTGGCTGTAATGTCGCCAATATTAGGAACGGCTTGCAGTGCAAGCGCATAAAGCATTTGAGGTGGGTTCATAAGGATTTAGTTTTCAGTGTTATGCAGATTAGGGTCCTGAAAAGTAGTGAAATTTTAATTTGAAGACCCTAAAGGAGCGTATACATCTCCAAAGTAGCTTTGTGGTCTTGATGTTTTCTTGTAAATTTGTTTGGTAAAACAACCCATTAATTGAGCCTAAAATGATGAAATCAGGAAACCCTGCGCTTAGCAAAAAGACTTTTAATAATTTAAAATCGACCACTGGCGAAGTAATGACGATTGACGGTACTGTGAACAAAACAGCTATGAGCCTCGCCATTTTATTATTTGCTGCCTATTACACCTACAGCAATGCTATTGTGGAATACATGTGGATTGGTTTTGGCGGGGGACTTGTTGTGGCCGTTATCACTATCTTTAAAAAAGAGTGGTCGCCCATAACGGTTCCAATATATGCCGTTCTTGAAGGGCTAGCCCTTGGTGGCATTTCTAAAATGTATGCAGACCTATTTGAACCGGGCATTGTTCCTCAGGCGATTAGCCTGACTTTGGGCATCTTAATTGCTCTTTTATTTGCCTATAAAACAAAAATAATTAAAGTAACAGAAAATTTTAAACTCGGCATATTTGCTGCAACTGCTGGGATTGGAGTGGTCTATTTAATTAGTTTTTTCATGAGTGTATTTGGCAGTGGAGGGCTCCCTATTATGAACCCTACAAATGCGTCTATGATAAGTATTGGATTTTCTCTTTTCGTGGTTGTGATCGCCTCGTTAAATTTGGTTATGGATTTCGATTTTATTGAGCACGGGGCTAAAAGTGGTGCGCCAAAATATATGGAATGGTACGGCGCTTTTGGACTCTTAGTAACGCTCATATGGCTCTACCTAGAAATACTCAAACTACTGGGAAAGCTTAGCTCTAGAAAGTAAATTTAGCTCATAAATTAAAAAAACTCTTTTTTTTAATAAAAATTTTCTAACTTTGGTTTTATGCAATTAAGCCAGTACATAAGTGATTTACTATACCGCTACGAATGTGTAACGATTCCTAATTTTGGAGCGTTTTTATCACATCCTATTTCGGCACGAGTTAACATCGCTACGAGTGATTTTTATCCGCCGCAAAAACAGCTTTCATTTAACATACAACTACAATCTAATGATGGACTACTAACAAGCTATATTTCTGAAGTAGAAAAAATTAGCTTTGAGATGGCGAATCAGAAAATTCAGAAGCAGGTGACACAACTCAAATCGCGTTTAGAAAAAGGCGAAACAATTGAGTTTAAATATATTGGTGAGCTAATATCTTCCAAACAAGGAGTAATCTCGTTTGTTTCCTCTGATCATTTAAATTACATGACTGAGGCTTTTGGATTGGCAACATTTGTATCTCCCATGATTGAAAGAAAGGCCATCGTTAAAAAACTAGAATCAAACGGCACTATTGCTTTACCTTCAAGACGAAAAAGGTCAAAACAATTCATGAGATATGCTTCAATGGCAATTATTTTTCTTGCTTTAGGCGGCTCTATTGGGTCTAACCTATACCTTGCTCAAATTGAAAAAGAAAACAGCCTTGCACAAGAGCGTGCTACTATAAGTCTAGATGCTAAAATTCAAGAAGCTACTTTTATTATTGACAATCCGCTTCCAGCTGTGATGGTAAACTTAAAAAAGCAAAGTGGCAGTTTTCATATTGTTGCTGGCGCTTTTAGAGTGAAAGCAAACAGCAATAAAAAACTGAAACAACTAAAAGCCCTAGGCTATAATGCACACCGCATTGGAGTTAATAGGTATGGATTACACCAAGTTGTTTATGAAAGCTTTGAAACACGAAAAGAGGCTGAAAAAGCACTATTCAAAATTAGAAAGGCACACAACCGTGCCGCTTGGATGTTGATTAAAAACAAGCCTTAATACCTTCGAAAAACTTAAAACACTTCATTTTGTGCGAATCTTCGTGCTAACCCCCCTTTACACACTATAAACTTATGGACCCTAAACACCCACAAGCCTCAAAAACAATAATGACTGATACGGTCTTGCCAAGTGAAACCAATGCCATCCATACTCTGTTTGGAGGTGAGCTGTTGGCGCGAATGGATCGAGCTGCCAGTATCGCTGCACAACGACATTCCGGACAAATCGTGGTGACTGCATCTGTCAATCATGTTGCCTTCAAACATGCCGTTCCTTTAGGAAGTATTGTCACGGTAGAAGCCAAAGTATCTCGTGCTTTTAAAAGCTCAATGGAAGTGTATATCGATGTTTGGGTAGACAATAAAACCTCCAAAAGATCTGTGAAAGTCAACGAAGCTATTTTCACCTTTGTGGCTGTAGACGATAAAGGAACCCCTGTTGTAATTCCGCAACTAATCCCTGAATCAGACGAAGAAATTCAACGTTTTGAAGGGGCGCTAAGACGTAAGCAATTAAGTTTGTTATTGGCTGGGAAGATTAAGGCACAAGAAGCGACAGAGCTTAAAGCTCTTTTTGACTAGTTACTGAGTATTTAGGTACAAAAGTTACTTTATTTTGGAATAGAATAAACCAAAACCAATCAGTGCGCCTCCAACTCCAACGCTATTCTCATTGGAAAAAACCCAAACAACCCCAGCTAGAATAGAGAAAATCCCAATTGTTTGTTTTATATTTTTTATGTGGCTTTTATAATTTATAAATCCACTTTGAAGGATCTTGAGTGGAGCTATCTTTAAAGATCCCAAAACTAAGAATAGATTCACCAGAAGCTTTATTTGTAATCACCTCGCCTATCGCTTGCTTTGTAACAACCTTATCTCCTTTTTTTACATAAAACTTAGAGAGGTTTTTGTAAACAGTAATGTAGTTTCCGTGTCGAATCAAAATGGTGTTATTCCCGTTTTTGGGTGTCATAATCCCTTGTACAACCCCTTCAAAAACAGCCCGAACTTGTCCTGACTTACTGGTTGCAATACGAACTCCATTGCTCTTAATTGTTAAAGAAGGATCAATAGGTGACGGATTATTTCCATAGCGTAGTTTTACCACCCCATTAGCCACGGGCCAGGGAAGTTTTCCTTTGTTAGAAGTGAAATTTGCTGCTAATATCTTTTGCTCTGGAGTCAATGAAAAGACTTTCAGTTTAGAAGATTTACCTGCTTTTTTATTAGAAGTTGCAATCGCTGCTTGGATGATTTTTCGAATCTCTTTATCGATCTTTTCTGTCTCCCGCTGCTTTACTTTTATCTTGGCAGAATACTGAGACAAATTAGCTTTAATATCCTTTATAAGGGATTCTTGCTGCTGCCGCTCCTGATCTAAAGTTGACTTCGCAATTTTGTTTTCTTCGATAAGGACTTGCTTATCCTTTTTTTGCTTTAAGAGTTTAATATTAAGCGCCTGCATGTTAGCGGTTTCGATCTTTATCTGTTCTGCCTGTCGCTTTTGATAGTCTGCGTATTGCTTTATATACTGCAAACGCTTATAGGCTTGCTGGAAATTACTTGACGACAGTAAAAACATCAGCTTACTCTGATCTGCACGACTCTTGTAGGACTTAACGATCATTTTTGCGTAATCAGCTTTTAAGGCTTTTAACTTTAGTCGTAATTTAGTTATTGTAGTCTGGTTGCTATTAATCTCTCGCGTTAGAAGATTTGCTTGCTGGTTGGTAATGCTGATTAAATTTTTACGTTTTTGAATCTTAAAGTTTAAATCTTCCACAATTGAAAAAATGGACTTCTGCTCCTTCTTCCCTGCAAACAACAACGTGCTAATTTGCTGTATCTCGCGTTGTAATTCACGGCGACGTTGTTCGAGTTCTTGCTGTTTCTTACTTTGAGAAAAACCACTTAAGTGCAGCATTAAGGTCAAAAGTAGAACGGCGAAAGTAAAACGTGCGTTGGTTAATTTCATTTTAATTCAATTGCTTTATATCCCTTCGGAATCTTAAAAGGAAACCGTAAAGGCTGACCCAAAACTACGGATTTTAAATTCAAATTTAAAGTCGTTTGCACGTCCGAGTTGGTCGCTGTGATGGTCATCTTTTCTGGAAGCACCAAACCATCTGCTTTTTGATAAGATGGATACTGAATGTTTAAGACGTTGCGCTTTGCTGGTTGACTTAATTGTTGAGAGTCCATTTTAAAGTAAGTAGGGTTGATTAAATATAGAAGATCAAATAAATCATTGGATCGCTTAGGCCTCAATACATAAGAGCTTGGGTGTGCTGTTTTATTAAAACGATTTGTCTGGAGCTCAAATAGCGCTTCACCCAATAAAAGGTTTTGAAGATTTTCAAACTGTAGGTCGGTTCCTAAAAATGAGTTGATCAGCGCATAGTCGCCATCAAAATAGGTGTTGTCAAGCTTATTATAAAAACGAACGCGGTCGGGAGTGATTTTCACGCGCACCATATTTAAAAAAGCATTAAGCCAGATGGTATTGTCATAGCCCATTCGAAGCGTTAAGGTGTGCGTTTCAGAACGGTCTCCTTGTATCAATTCGACCTTAACACGCCCTTGAAGTGTGGTAAATCTTGACTGAAATTTAGTGTGATTTTTAATAATTTTCTTCACGGACATTCGCGTCTCCAATCCGCTAGAAGCCTTCAATGTTTTAGTACTTTTACAGCCTAAAACAACAACAATTAATGCGAAACTATATATCAGTTTTTTCATGGTTTTTTTTCTAATTCAATAGCCTTATTTGTAAACGCATCCGATTCTTTAATATTTCCTTGCAGCCTAAAAGTAGTACTTAATTCTCTGTAAAAGTCTCGTTGAAGTACTTTATTATCGATAACATAATCTAGACCCATTATTAAATAGTCCATCGCCAACTCCAGCTTGTTAAGCTGTCTGTTCGCTGTGCCATTTACTAAATACAAAACAGGTTGCGACGGGTAAAAGTCTATTTGTTGATTGGTAAAGCTCGAGGCTATTTCAAATTGATTGGTATCCAAATACAGGAGAGCTAAGTTTTTTATAATACTAAAATTATTAGGGTCAAATTCTAACGCTTTTTGGTAATAATAAATCGCTTTTTGAGGATCTTTTTGATTGTAGTAGTAGCTTGCTAATTCTAGGTCAGAACGCGTGGGGGCCTTTTGACTAACTGCATTCGTAACTTCCAATAAGGCGGGTTGATATTCTGGAAACTCAGACACAAACTGCATGAAGTCGTTCAATACCTTTAATTTAATAGCGGGCTCAACAACACTGCTTATCGTGACAATTTTCATCGACTCAATCGCTTTGTCAAAATCTTCAGAGTCCAAATAAAACTTATACAAGGCGACATGTACTAAATGAGATTTTGGGTGTTGTAACAAAAAGGCTTGTGCGGTCTCGAAGGCTTCTTGCTTTTGATTTATTTTACTGTAAGCGTAAATTAAATTCAAGAAATTACGAGGCGTTTCGGGCGATTGCATTAATCGGGTGTTCAGATGCGAAATTCGCTTGTCTTCCTCCCCACTCAAGGTATACACTTCCTCTCTTATTTTATCTCTTATTGGGCTGATCCCTAAATTAGCGTCTAGCGTATCTAGAACGTTCAATGCCTCATTATAATTGCCAACATTTATATACAGGTTTGCCAAGTCTTGTCTGTAATCAGAGTTCCTAGACAGTAGAGGTTTTAACGCTTCAATAGCATCGTCATAACGCGCTTGCTCCACGTATAAATGATACAAGCTTTCTATATACCAAAAGTTGGCCTCATTTAACGAAATCGCCTTTTTGAAATTCGATTCCGCTTTTTGAAATTGTTCATGTTTAAAATAATTGGTTCCTAGCTCAAAAAAAATAGCCGATTCTGAAGAATCTATTTCTATGCATAATAATAATTCTTCAATTGCTTTAGAGTAATTTTCAAGGGCCTTGTGTTTTAATGCCTCATAAAAATGGGTTTGAAACTCAACATGAGAGGAATCGTTCGAAGCAGACGGAATCGTATCTGTTTCGATTTGAGAGTGGGCTCCAAAAGAGAGTGTTAAAGCACAAACAACTACTAAGCTATGTTGAATTCTTTTCATTAGTTCCCCGTACTTCCAAACCCGCCTTCGCCCCTAGAGGTTTCATTTAATTCTTGGACTTCAACCCATTGGGCACGTTCGTGTTTTGCAATCACTAATTGGGCAATGCGTTCGCCATTTTCTATTTTGAAATCTGTATTGGATAGGTTCACTAAAATAACCCCTATTTCTCCTCGGTAATCAGCATCTACTGTTCCAGGGCTGTTCAAGACTGTTAAGCCCTGTTTAGCCGCCAGGCCACTTCTTGGACGAACTTGTGCTTCAAAGCCAACAGGAAGCTCTATAAACAGCCCTGTTTTGATGATTGCGCGTGCTAACGGTTTCAAAATAACCGCTTCTGAAATATTTGCGCGAAGGTCCATTCCCGCAGACGCTATTGTTTCGTAGGCCGGTAATTTATGTGTTGATTTATTTATAATTTTAATGGTCATGGGAGGGTTTTAAAAATTGTTTGAGGGTCGTTTTTTCATTGGACCAAATAATGAGTAATAACAGTCCTATCATGGCAGACCCAATGAAATACTGGGCTCTGAATTGATAAAACGACAGGGCTGATAAACTAATGGCAAGGATTAAATAGATGCCTATTTTTTTTATGTTGTAGGGTATTGGGTAATGTTTGCGTCCAAAATAATACGATAGCACTGTCATAGAGAAATACGCCACTAAGGTAGCCACGGCAGAAGCCATATAGCTAAAAGAAGGAATGAAAATTAGATTGACCAAAAGGGTGATTCCCGCCCCAATCACCGATATATAGGCGCCAAACTTGGTACGGTCTGTGATTTTGTACCACACTGATAAATTGTGATATATGCCTAGAAATAGATAGGCCAGTAATAAAATAGGGACGACTTTCATGGCTTCCCAGTAATCTTCATTTGGAATGAGAATTAGTTTTAAAACATCGACAAAGACCACAACGACGAGCAAAATAAGAGCCCCACAGATCACAAAAAACTCTAAGATTTTCGCATAGTTTTTAGTGGCGTCTTTGGTTTTGGATTGACTGAAAAAGAAAGGCTCAATTCCCAAACGGTAAGCCGTTGCAAACAACATCATAAAGAGGGCGAGTTTGTAACAAGCGGAGTACATTCCTACGGCCGTTTTGGCAATGGACTCCGGGAGCAGACGCTCCAACAAGACCCGATCAAAAGTTTCATTGATGGAAAAAGCCACTCCAGCCACCAAGACTGGCAAGGCATAGCGTAGCATTTTTTTCCAAAGAAGGGTGTCTATTTTATAGGTGACTTTAAAATAAAACGGCAACAGAATCAATAAAGTAACGCCACTCGCCACAAGGTTGGCGATGAAAATATAACTGACTTCAAAATTGGCAATATAGATGGAATCCCAAATACTGTTATCAACCGACAGTGCTTTTAAATACACGAGTAAAAATATGTTTAATCCCAGATTGACCACGACATTGGTCAATTTTACTGCTGTATATTTCACAGGTTTCCCTTGCGCTCTGAGGTAGGCAAAGGGTATAATAACCAAAGCATCTAAAAACAAGGTCCAGATGACTAAAACAATGTAGTTTACATGAATATGTGTGAGATCGGCGATCTGTTGTTGAAACAGCAAACCAAGACCTAAAAATCCTAAAGAGGATCCTAAAATTGAAATTGTGGAGGTACTAAGTACTTTGTCCTTGGAGGGTTCTTTATTAAAAAAACGGAAAAAAGCAGTTTCCATTCCATACGCAAGCACGACGTTAAACAGTACGAAATAGGCGAATACAATAGAAACATCTCCGTAATCCGAGACGTTTTCAAGCACCGATTTATCGGTATGTACGCACCAAAAGAAAGCTCAACATTCTGGGAACGACCGTCGCCAGTCCGTAAATGAAGGTTTGTTTGTATACTGTTTTTAGGACGCTCACTGCTCTCTTATTTTATCCTATAAAAATACACATTTTAACGAACAATCTATAATTGTTGTTTAGCGGTTTTGGGGGGGGGCTGACGGATAGGCAATAGACTCCCCTTTTTTAAGGTTTGAAATTTTATAATACAGACGTTTGTCTAGAAGCCTATAGCTTATCACACACTCATTGTTAGCTAGCACAAAGGGCGATACATCAGCCTTGTATACAAGCCTGTTTTGATATTCATCCTTTGGGTTTGAACTCATTATAAAGTCCCTTGACTGGTTGTCAGCCGTCTTGAATCGCCCAACAATCAAACTGCCTTTTTTTTCAACTATGGCTTTTTCACCTCTAAAGTGGATGCTGTCTACCACTATATTTTGAATGTCTGAAACCGGCAAAAACACATTGATCCCTGAGCCTCCCCCTTTAATACCCGCAATCCAAGAGTTGTAGTAAGGGGCTGTAATTACAAAAGGGGCTGCCTCTACAAAGGTGTTTGTTTTAACAGTTGAGCAGTTGATGAAACTCATTGAAATAAGAAAATAAAATAACAAGCGGCTTGTATTATTCATCAGAGCTGTATAATTAGTATTTGATTAAAAGTAAGTAAACAAAGTGTATGCCACAAAAAAAAGCCTTGCAGATGCAAAGCTTTTTGATATAATTAAATGATATCCATTAGCCATTCAAAGCTTCCGCTCCACCAACAATTTCTAAAATCTCATTGGTAATAGAGGCTTGACGTGCTTTGTTATAGGTCAATTTAAATTATTTACATACATTGTTGTATGAATTGATCCCAAGTCTATTCTACACCGTGAAAAATAGTATGGTTTGTCTTTTAAATAGTAACACCTCATATCACAGTTAAGCTGTGTTTTGAAGTCGCATTTGATGGGTCCTGAAATTGGATTCGGAATTTTTATGTATTTGTTTAACTAGTTGTTTCATAATTATTTGTCATGAAAATATACACGCATATAGAAAGAATAAAACACCTTAATTCATTGATTAAAAGGGGAGTGACGGGCACGCCCTTACAATTAGCTGAAAAATTGAATGTATCCAAAGCAACTGCAAACAGACTGATCGCTGAATTAAGAGATCGGGGCGCACCCATCCTGTATTGTAAACATTCTCAGTGTTATAAGTATACAGAGGCGAACTATAATTTTGAGCTTTAATTATAAAAAAAATAGACAATGTCATAAAATGAGATTGGGATGTTTTTATTTTGACATTAGTTGGTAGGATAAACATGGCTTATTAACTAGTGGAAGCCGAAAAACTAAAGAGTAGGCACTAAATAAAAATTATTATGTTATGAGTAGCAAAAGATTAAGTTTTGAAGCCTTTAAAGCAAAAGCGGAAAATGTAAACACTAATGAAATACTTGAAAAATTTCAAGGAGGAGCGATTGAGTGCCATGGATGTTCAACACAGGCAGGAAAGGTTATAGCTGAAATAATATATTTTTTAAAGTATTAATTTAAAGATAAGATAGGCTAACTAAAAATAAAGATAGCCTATCTTCTTTGAATAAGAAAGTGTTAAATGTTTTTTAGATATTAAGGGCTTATTTTTTTAAACTTTTTTATTCATATTAATTTTTTACAAATGGAAAAATTCATTAAACCTTTGATATTAAAAGGTAGAAGTAAAATGATTGAAAACATTAAAATTCTTTTGTATAGAGAGGATAAACATATTTTTGATTATGTTGATTTTAAAGATGATTCTATTTATCAAGAACCATTACTTTACGCCTACTTCTGTAATCCTGAAAGGGGAAAAGTTAATCTCAACGAAATACTTTATGGCTATATGAAAGACACATACCAATCAAATGGAATTGAAGTGTATTCTGATGTAAATGGAAGAATATATGTAGCAAATATTGGATGGTTTTTAACGGACAAACTTAATAAGTTGATTTTAATAAAGAAAAAAAACAAGTCTTACGAATTAATATATAAAAATAAAAAAATAAGCTTTGACTTTGAACCGATAGACCTTATTAAAGGGACAAATATTGAACTTTTAAAATACTCGATACCTATATTAGGTCACTGTTATTTTGATGTTGAAAATAATTTAATTGATGTAGAAATTGAAAATATTTCTAAACTCCAAAAGAGAAGTTTAAGTAAAGCTTATAACTTAATTAAGAAGTATGCACCTTATCAATTTAAGTTAATAAACTTTGTCGTGAGAAAAAATGTAATTTTTAATATTGATAGTGGTTTGAGAAATTCATTTTCTACAATGATGGCTAATGGCATAGCTTTTTTTAATTCTTACCAAGAGGATTATAATGAAGTTTTTTTTGTAGATGATATTGCTCATCAAACAGGACATTGCATTTTTTATGCTCTTCTTGAAGATACATCTGAATTTATTAAAGTAGAACCATCAATAACAATTGAGATTATATCATATGGGCAGAATGAGACGGAAAACAGAAGTCTTTATATACTATTCCACGCACTATACACATATTATACAACTCTGAAATGTCTTGATGCTTGTTTATCGGAAGGTGTGTTTAGTGGTGCAAAAAAGCATGAAGCTATTGGAAGGTTATGTTTTTACTTTAGTAAATGTTATAAAGATATTTTGCTGATTGATAATCCTATAAGTTCAAATACAAGAGCAAAAGAAATGTTCACGGATAAAGGGTTTAAAGTTTACTCTGAAATAAAAAGAACATTTATAGATCTTGGCGATAAGTGGAGAAAAGATATTGAAAAAGGTTACAGTCTTTCTAATCAACCATATAATTTTTCCTATTCAAAGTTTGTGAAATTAAACCCATTAAATGAAAATAATCGCTAATTTTTTGTTGTTTTTTCTACTGTTCAATTGCTGCAGTTCTAATAAAAGAGATTTTGAGTTATGTTCAGGTAAAAAGCACCCATATTATCACCCTAATTTAGAATATAGTGGTGGTTTTCATGAAATTAAAAAGCATTTTTATGACAATTATAAAGATATCGGTGTTCCAAATGATACTGGAATAGTGAAAATTCGTTTTAACGTAAATTGCAAAGGAGAGTCTGGAGATTTTTATACAGAGACATACAATCTAGATTACAAGGGCATAACTATTGATGAAAAAGTTACGAAACAATTGCTTGATTTAACTAAAACATTGAATGATTGGATTCCTGCTTATAATGAGGACGGAAACAGCATTAATAGTCATAAATTTTTCGCATTTAAAATAGTAAATGGAAAATTAATAGATATTTTACCAAAATGACAAAAAAAAGTAAATGGAAAAAAAGACTGTTTATAACAATATCTTCTTTTTTAGGAATAATTATAATCCTAGCAATTATATTTAATCAATTAGTTTATGCGCTTTTAATAGCCGTTGGCTATCAAGATGTGTATTATGGAAATAATGAAAGAGGTAATAAGATAATGAGTTATGCTTTATCTAAAATAAAAAAGCCTCATGAAAACACGTATCATGCTATATCAGTTCAAAACACAAAAAACGGAAATTACAATATCGCTATACCTGCTTTGGAGAAGGCTTATAAAATCAACCCTAAAGAAGTTGGGGCTTATTACGGGTGGGTCTTACTATATTACTATCATGATTATGAAAAATCATTAAAAATTCTAAATACATACGATGATTCAACTCCAAAATTTTCAGATTATCCTGTGGGAGAATGTATTCATTATTTAAAAGGTCTTGCTTATAAGCAACTAAAAAATTATGAGGAAGCTATAAGGGAATTTGACGAATCTATTAATAATGACTTAAAGAGTCATGGGGAAAACTGGATAGATTATCAAGTTTTTCTAAATAAAGGGATAAGCTTGTATTATTTAGGAAAACATCAAGAGGCTATTCTTGAATTTGAAAGGACATTGAAAAATTACGATAAATGCTCTGAGGCTTTCTATTATATCGGGCTTTGTAAATTAGCATTGAATTTTAAAGATTCTGCATGCCAAAACCTTAAAAAAGCAAATGAATTAATAAGTCAAGGTTATAAATCATCAGATACTTATGTGGAATTATTCCATGAAATATACAAGCAGCAAATAGATGAAGTTATTTTAGAAAACTGTATAAATTAATGGCTAAAAAATTTCCCTTTTACAAACAATTAGACCTAAAAGATTGTGGCCCTACATGTTTACGGATTATAGCCAAATTTTATGGTAAGGTTTACAGTATTGATTTTTTAAGAGAAAAAGCCCACATTACTCAACAAGGTTCATCATATGGTGGCATTGCCGAAGCTGCCGAAATTATTGGAATGCACTCTCTTGGAGCTAATATTACTTTTGAAACTTTAGCTAAAGAAGCTCCTTTGCCTTGTATTGCACACTGGAGACAAAGGCATTTTGTTGTTGTATATAAAATTGTTGAAGATCAAGTTTATATTTCTGATCCTGCACATGGTTTAATTAAATACACAAAAGATGAATTTTTAGATGGGTGGATAGCCAACAAACAAAAGTTGTCTCATTCCGAAGGGTCTGTTCTATTAATAGAACCTACTCCAGAGTTTTACAAAAATGAAGATGACACTACATCTAAAAACCTTGGTTTTAAATTTTTATATCCTTACTTTAAAAGATACAAAAAAGTTTTAATTCAAATATTCCTAGGTCTTTTTCTTGTTACATTACTACAGTTAGCAATGCCTTTTTTAACTCAAGCTGTTGTTGACTATGGTATCAATTATCAAAATTTAAATTTTGTTTACCTTATTCTTATCGCCCAATTAGTGTTTTTTATTAGCACAACATCTGTTGAAATAATTAGGGACTGGTTAATGCTACATATGACAGGTAGGATAAACATACGTTTGTTGTCAGATTTTTTAATGAAATTAATGAAACTTCCAATTTTGTTTTTTGATAGAAAAAATATTGGGGATTTATTACAGCGTATACAAGACCATACAAGAATTCAAAATTTTCTTTCTTCATCTACTCTGGGAGCTTTGTTTTCCTTTGTAAATATCGTCGTGTTTTCTTTAGTTTTAGCATACTACAATATGATTATTTTTACTGTGTTTTCTTTGGGGACGTTGTTGTATTTAGGTTGGACGATTCTATTTTTAAAAAAGCGAAAAGAATTAGATTATAAACGATTTGATTTAGCCTCTGGAAACCAAAGTAGTGTTGTACAGCTTTTAAATGGGATGCAGGAAATTAAACTAAATGGTTCTGAAAGAAGAAGAAGATGGGAGTGGGAAACAATTCAAGCTCGTTTATATAAAGTTTCAATTAAGAGTTTAGCACTTCAGCAAACACAAAATATTGGAGGTTCTTCTATTAACCAATTAAAAAATATTATAATAACATTTCTTGCTGCTAAAAGTGTTATTGATGGAGGATTAACGTTGGGAGCTATGTTATCTGTTCAATATATACTTGGACAATTAAACGTTCCGGTAAATAGCCTAATAAGTTTCATACAATCTGCACAAGACACACAAATTAGTTTGGCCAGAATTTCAGATGTTCATTTGCAAGAAGATGAAGAAAACAAAATAGAGGATAATGTTAAACAATTGCCTAATAATAAATCTATATATCTTAATGATTTAAGCTTTAGATACGGTAGTAAGCACTCTCCTTTGGCTCTTAAAAACATAAATTTAGAGATTCCTGAAGGCAAAGTTACTGCAATTGTAGGTGCAAGCGGAAGTGGAAAAACAACTCTGTTAAAACATTTATTACGGATTATTGACCCTGCCAATGGTGATATTAAAGTTGGCAATACCGCTTTGAGTGATTTTAGTGTTTCATTTTGGAGGTCAAAGTGCGGTTCTGTAATGCAAGAAGGGTATATCTTTTCAGATACAATTGTTAGGAATATTACTGAATCTGACTCTAAAGGGTTGGTAGATAAAGAAAGGCTTTTACAGGCCGTTAAAACTGCAAATATTGAGCTATTTATTGAGTCTTTACCGATGGGATATAATACTAAAATTGGAGCTAGTGGGATGGGAATAAGTGGAGGTCAGAAACAAAGAATCTTAATAGCAAGAGCAATATATAAGAACCCTGATTACTTGTTTTTTGACGAAGCAACTAGTGCTTTGGACTCTACAAATGAGAGTGAAATCATGAAAAAGTTAAATTTGTTTTTTAAAAAAAGAACTGTTGTTGTAGTCGCTCATCGTTTAAGTACCGTAAAAAAAGCAGATAATATTATTGTCCTCGAAAGAGGAGAAATAATAGAACGAGGAAATCATCGAGAATTAGTTAATAAAAGAGGTGTGTATTATAGACTTGTAAAAGATCAGTTAGAATTAGGAAATTAGAATGAAAATTGACGAAATAGATACTAATAGTGAGCAAATAAGAGAAATCCTAGCAAAACAACCTGGGTTTGTTTTAAAATGGGGAATATCAGTTATTTTTATTGCTGTTTTTTTAATGTTATTGGCTACTTGGATAATAAAATACCCAGATATTATTCATTCAGAGGTCATTTTAACCACCGAGAACCCTCCACAAAAAGAATACGCAAAAGTGACGGGCAAAATCGATACTATTTTTGTGAGCGATTCAGACAATGTGCACAACCAACAACCCTTGGCTATTCTAGAAAATACGGCCAATTACAAGGATGTCTTTTTTCTGAAATCAATTTTGGATACGATACAGATTCAAAAACAATCGTTTTATTTTCCGATTGATGAACTTCCAATTTTGTTTTTAGGTGATCTCGATGCGGCTTTTTCCATATTTGAAACGAATTATATTCACTATGTTTTGAATAAAGAACTAAAGCCCTTTACCAATGAAGCCCTCGCCAATAAAACGACGACTTCAGAACTGAACCGGCAGTTGAGAAATTTACAAGGACAGAAAGCACTCCATAAACAAGAATTAGAGTTCAAACAAAAAGATGTATCAAGGAGTAAAACACTTTTTGAGAAAGGGGTGGTTTCTGAACAAGATTATGAAACCAAGCAGTTAGAGTATTTGCAAGCGGAACGGATTTATAAAAATATGGCCTCTTCGATTTCTCAATTACGAGAAGCCATTTCAAATAGCAAAAACACCTCAAAAGAAACAGAAATTTCAAGTATTAGAGAAGAAAAGACATTGCTCAAAAAAGTGATTCAGTCTTTTAATCAACTTCAAAAAAGTGTGAAGGACTGGGAACTAAAATATGTGTTAAGCTCAAAAATGGACGGACAGGTTTTGTTCCTCAACTATTGGAGTGTAAATCAAACGGTGAATCAAGACGATTTGGTTTTCACCATTATTCCAAAGGTAAATTCTTCTTTTATTGCCAAGTTAAAAACGCCTGCTCAGAACTTAGGAAAGGTTAGAATTGGACAAAACGTAAACATAAAATTACACAATTACCCCGACTATGAATTTGGTGTTTTAAAAGGAACTGTGACACATATTTCTGAAATTTCAAACAAGGAAGGGGTTTACACGATTGATGTGTCACTGCCCAAAACACTAATCACTTCCTACAATAAAGAAATTGAGTTTAAACAAGAAATGCAAGGGGTGGCAGAAATTATCACAGAAGACCTACGATTGATTGAACGCGTGTTTTATCAATTTAAAGAAATATTTAAGCAGTAATCAAAAAAGAAAATCGCCTAAAATAAATTTCTAGCCATTCAACGCTTCTGCTCCACCAACAATTTCTAAAATCTCATTGGTAATAGAGGCTTGACGTGCTTTGTTATAGGTCAATTTAAGCTGATCTCTGAGCTCCGTGGCGTTATCGGTTGCTTTGTGCATCGCCGTCATTCGAGCGCCGTGCTCGCTTGCAAAACTATCGCGAATAGACTTGTACAACTGTGTCTTTAACGACTTTGGAATTAAAGTTTCCACAATCTCTTCCTTGGAAGGCTCAAATATATAATCTTGATTTGAGTTAGAAGCGCTAGCTAAGGGCACAATTGGCAAAAACTGCTCCGTCATGATTTCTTGCGTCGCTGCATTTTTGAATTTGTTATAAACAACTTCAATCTTATCAAATGCCTTCGATTCAAATTGCTCCATGAGCATCTCTGCAATCGCAGCAACATTATCAAATGTTAGATTGTCAAATACAGGGCTTTGATTAGAAATAACTTCAAAGTTTTTAGACAAGGCGTCATTGGCTTTTTTGCCAATCGCCACAATCGACACCTTGGCGTCATAGCTTTCGGCCACTGCTGTTGCTCTCTTGATAATATTGGAATTAAAGGCCCCACACAACCCTCTATTGGAAGTAATAGCCACAATAAGTACGTTTTTTACATCGCGTTGTTCTGAGAATTTACTTCCAGAATCAGCGTCTAAAGTGGCACTCAAGTTTTGTAAAAGTTCTGTTAGTTTGTCCGAGTAAGGACGCATTGCTGTGATGGCATCTTGTGCTTTTTTCAACTTTGCAGCCGATACCATTTTCATAGCACTTGTAATCTGCATCGTTGAAGATACGGACGCTATTCTATTTCGGATTTCTTTTAAATTTGCCATGTTTCAAGTTATGAGTGCAGAGTTATGAGTTTTTAATGATTGCTACTAAAATTCTTATTAACTCTTCACACTTATTCATCATTTCTGTTGGAACGTCTCTTCCTGTAGCTTCAAGAATTTCTAACCAATATTTGGTTTCATCAGCTTCCTTTAAAGCAATTCCAAATTTATTTTTAAAGTCCTTTTTTCTAACTCCTCTTTGAGCTTCTCTTGTATTGGCTCCAATACTCGTTCCGCTTTTTAGCAATTGAGAAGCTAACTCAAAATCCTTATTTTTTTTAATTTATCCGTAAAATGAACAATTTCGCAAGCAAATTGAAAACTCTTTGCTCGAATTGGACTGTTATTTAAAGACATTTTTTTTAAGCTATTCGTATGAAGTTAAAGAAATGAGCTTATAACTCTGAACTCATCACTCTAAACTCCTAACTATTTAATCTTTATACTTTCCTGATAACTCTTTTGCAACCGCTGTTAACGTATCGGTTACTTCGTCTGTTAACTTCCCTGATTTCAAAGTAGCAAGTACATCACTGTGCTTGGCTCTTAAAAACTCGATATAGTCAGTTTCAAATTCTTTTACTTTATTAACAGGCACTGCTCTTAACAAGTTTTTAGACCCTGCAAAAATAATTGCAACTTGGTCTTCTACCTTAAACGGGTCATTTTGTGCTTGCTTTAAAATTTCAACGTTACGTCGTCCTTTTTCAATCACATTTAAAGTGACGGCATCTAAATCAGATCCAAACTTAGCAAAGGCTTCCAATTCACGGAACTGTGCCTGGTCTAATTTTAAGGTTCCAGATACTTTTTTCATTGCTTTAATCTGTGCATTTCCACCCACACGGGATACGGAAATACCGACGTTAATTGCTGGACGAACACCAGAGTTAAACAAATCACCATCTAAGAATATTTGACCATCCGTAATTGAAATTACGTTTGTTGGAATATAAGCAGATACATCGCCTGCTTGTGTTTCAATAATTGGAAGTGCTGTTAAGGAACCACCACCTTTTACAATTGGCTTTAAGGAGTCTGGTAAATCGTTCATGTCTTTTGCAATTTCATCGTTGTTGATGACTTTTGCTGCACGCTCTAATAAACGGGAGTGTAAGTAAAACACATCGCCTGGATACGCCTCACGTCCTGGAGGACGACGTAATAAAAGTGATACTTCACGGTAAGCAACGGCTTGTTTTGATAAATCATCATAGACAATCAATGCTGGACGACCGGTATCTCTGAAAAATTCACCAATAGCGGCTCCTGCAAAGGGTGCATATACTTGCATTGGTGCTGGATCCGAAGCATTAGCTGCGACAATTGTCGTGTATGCTAAGGCGCCTTTTTCTTCTAATGTTTTAGCAATCAATGCCACTGTAGACGCTTTTTGTCCAACAGCCACATAGATACAATATACAGGTTCTCCTGCATCGTAAAATTCTTTTTGATTTAAGATGGTGTCAATACAAACGGCAGTTTTACCGGTTTGTCTGTCTCCAATCACCAACTCACGTTGTCCACGACCTACTGGGATCATGGCGTCAATGGACTTGATACCTGTTTGTAACGGCTCAGTTACAGGCTCACGAAAAATAACCCCTGGTGCTTTACGCTCTAAAGGCATTTCGTAAAGAGTTCCTTCAATAGGACCTTTACCGTCAATGGGGGCGCCAAGTGTATCTACCACACGGCCTACAATTCCTTCCCCTACATTGATCGAAGCTATACGACCTGTTCGTTTGACAATAGAACCTTCTTTTATAACATTAGAGGCGCCTAAGAGTACGATTCCAACATTGTCTTCTTCAAGATTTAATACAATTCCTTCAAGGTCTCCTTCAAATTGCACCAATTCTCCGTATTCTGCATTAGAAAGTCCGTATGCACGAACGATACCATCCCCTACAGTTAATACGGTTCCAACCTCATCTAAGGAAGCTGTCGATTCGAAACCTGAAAGTTGTTGTTTTAAAATTGCTGATATTTCAGCTGCTTTTACTTCTGCCATCTTAATTTATTTTATACCTCTGAATGAATCTCAGTATAGTTTTAGTTAATTGTAAATTTTCGTTTCAATGTATTCAATTGATTTGAGACACTCGCATCGTATTGCTGGTCTCCAACTCGTAGCACAAAACCTCCAAGGATGTTTTCATCTACAGACTTGTGGAGCGTTACTTCCTTTGTAGTTAAGGTTTTAAGCTTAGCCATTACCTTTGCTTCTAATTCAGAAGTCATTGGGATGGCGGTGGTTACAAAGGCATTTTCTTTATTATTTACTTGGTCATATAGAATCCCATACTGAGTGGCTATCTGGCCTAGAATATTGACTCTTTTGTTACTGACTAAGGTGGTGAATAACGATTTACTTTCTGAACTCACAGAAGGAAATAAAGCATTCAGTACAGCCGCCTTTTCTGATAACTTTACGACAGGACTTTTAAGTGCATTTTCTAAAGACGCATTGTTAGCAATCACCTGACCGATTAGAGTCATATCTGCTTGCACAGCTTCTGCTTTTTGGTTATCTGTTGCTAGGCTTAATACGGCTTTTGCATATCTTATTGCTGCTCTTGTTCCTGCCATGGTTGATTAGTTTAGTGTTGCGTTTTCTAGCATTGATTCCACTAATTTTTCTTGTTTTGCTTTGTCAGAAAGTTCTGCACGAACCACTGATTCTGCAATAGAAATTGAAAGTTCTGCAACCACTGATTTTAAATCAGCAATGGCTGCCTTCTTTTCTGCTGCTATAGCCGCTTGTGCTTGGGCTACTAATTTATTAGCTTCTTCTTTTGCTTCCGTTTTTGCAGACTCAATCATGTTGTTTTTTATCTCTCGGGCTTCTTTCAGCATTGCTTGACGCTCAGCGCGGGCTTCTTTTAAAATACGATCGTTGTCAGCTGTAAGGTTTTCCATTTCTTTACGTGCGTTTTCAGCTGAGGCTAAAGCAGACTTAATGCCTTCTTCACGATCGCTAACGGCCCCTAAAATTGGGTTCCAAGCAAATTTTCTTAATATTAATAATAGTAAAATGAACGTGACTGCCGTCCAAAATACCAATCCAAATCCTGGTGTAATTAAATCCATTTCTTTGTTGTTTATTTAATAACTTAAATTTAAAAAACACTGAAGTAACCAACCGTCACTTCAGTATTCTTTGTGTTTTTACCCTTGTAAAAAAGCAACAACAACTCCAAAGAGTGCTACCGCCTCAACGAAGGCTGCTAAAATTAATGCAGAGGATTGTATTTTTCCGTGCATTTCAGGTTGACGTGCCATAGCTTCCATGGCTGATCCACCAATTTTACCAATACCAACACCAGCTCCAATAGCTGCTAAACCAGCTCCAATAGCTGCAATTCCAGTAATAGTCATAGTTATAAATTTAAATTAATTAATGTTCTTCTTCTGTTGCCATTCCAAAATAAAGGGCTGACAATATTGTAAATATATAGGCTTGTATTGCTGTCACTATAATTTCGATTACTGTAATAAATAACGAAAAGGCAACAGAGACAGGTGCAATTGCAACTGACTTAAATACAAATATTAATGACATTAATGCTAATATGATGACGTGTCCGGCTGTGATATTGGCAAACAAACGAATCATTAACGAAATTGGTTTGACAAACATTCCAATAATTTCGATAGGCATTAAAAATAGTTTCATTGGCACAGGAACGCCTGGCATCCAAAAGATGTGTTTCCAGTAGTTTTTGTTACCACTAAATGTTGTAATGATAAATGTAAACATGGCAAGAGTAAATGTAAATGCGATGTTACCACTTAAGTTGGCGCCGTTTAAAATTGGAATCAATCCAAAAATATTGTTTATCCAAATAAAGAAAAAGATTGTTAACAAGTAGGGCATGTACTTTTTATACTTGTGCTCGCCAATCATTGGTTTCCCAATTTCGTCTCTAACAAATACAATTAAAGGCTCCATAAACCCCGCAATCCCCGTTGGAACGCCGTCTTTAGAATTTTTATAGCTTCTAGCAGTTGTTAAAAAAATAAATAACAATAGCGCCACGGAAATCCACATCATAAACACGTTTCTAGTAATAGAAAGGTCTATCGGTTTTTGTGCATTTGTTGGGTGGTGTTCTGAATCATAATCAATAGCAGTAACCCCGGCATCTAACTGGTAAATTTTTTCGTGCAACTTTACAAAGCTCCCGCCGTTTGCTTCTACAATTGTATGGCCTTCATCGTCATGATGAAATTCACTTGAAGAGAAGCTTGTAAATCCATTCTCAGTCCACAATATAATTGGCAATGACAAGGATACAGGGCTCCCGTTCCAATCCCATAAATGAAACTCATGCGCATCCTTTACGTGATGTAAAATCATTGCTTTTGGATCAAAAGGCGCATCATCTTGAGTTGTTTCTTTTTCCTTGGCAAAACCTACAAAAGAAATTGCTAAAAATAATGTTGAAAATAGTATGGTTCTTAAGGTGTTCAATAGACTGCTTTTAATTAAAAATACCTTGATTAATTTTGCTGCAAATGTACACACATTTAATGAAATGGCAAATAATATTTAAATGATTATTTACCAGTTTTTAGGCGTGTTTAGTGTTGCTACTGTTTTTGAAGAAATTTAGTAACGGAATACACTTCAAAAGTTAAGAAAGCAAAGTACGTAACGAAAAAATTTGCTAAATCAAATCCTTGTTGTTGAGGTTTCGATAAAAGCCACGGTAAAAGAAAAATCAGGGTTAATACCATTTTTAGAAGCATGCCTAGCATAAAGACATTAAACACATCTGTTTTTCCGTTAGAATCTCGATAATTTATGAGCGTATAAATAGCTACGACGGTTACTGTATGAAATACATAAATATGCCATAAGGGAAAAAACAAAAGGATGTCTGAGGCAAAATGATAGTTTAAATAAGAATGAGATCCAAAAAGCACTAAGCTCAGAGCTGTTAATGGTATCAGAAAACCTACCTGTCTCTTTTTAAAGAGTTCGTTCATTTTTTTTGTCTTTTGAGGCTGATATAATCCGTTTTATGACGTAAAAAACAGAAAGTATTACTGAAAACAGCGTTAGTATTAATGTGAAAAGATTGTTTTCATTAGGATATTTTTTGTCTAAAGTAACCCCTATAAATGCCCCTAGTGCAATAATTACACCCATTTGAAACCCTATCGCCGATAGCGCTGCGATTTGTTTAAGCGGATTGTCCAGGTTTGGAAATGTTTTGAGAAGGGTTATTCGGCGTTTCGTTTTTTAGTTCTTTTACAGAGCCTTTCATAAGGCAGTTCGCGTTAAAAGTGGCTCCTGGCTCTACGGCCAATTTACCTACTTGAACTTCCCCTTCTACATCTGCTGAGGCACGCAAACTAAGAGTGTCTGAGACGGTTAAAGTCCCCTTAAATTTACCCTCAACATCTGCGTTTTTACACACTAACACTCCATCAATAGTCCCTGTTTTTCCGATGACGACTTTGCCAGTCGTCGTTAAAGAACCGCTTATAGCGCCCTCTATTCTGAAATCGCCTTCGCTAATTAAGTCACCATTAAACGTAGTGCCTTGCGCTATTGTGTTTTGTTGTGAAAATGAATTCAGATTTGATTTTGAATTTTTGTTATCTGTAAACATACTGAAATGGTTTTATTTAATTGAGTTTATATATGTTTCTACGTTTTTGTGTATTTGAACTGTTTGATAGTTTTTTGAAGAGATTCCAAAGAATGGTTTCGAAATTATCATTTCGTTTTTCGTCTCTAGGATGTCTGCAAAGCCCAAGGCACCTTGAACGCTTTTAAGCCCATGAACTACCACAAATATAGTATTTGTGTCGTAACTATCTTTAGAAACCGTTAACTCAAAAAAGTCAACTTCTTCAACAGCGGTGCTTACTGCTTTTTCAAAAGCTTGTATTTGCTTTGTTTCTGAGCGCTCAAACTTAAAAACAACTTTGAAGTTATTTTGAGTTGAATCTTCAACGAACGCTTTGTTTGCTAGCTCTGGAATGACGGAGCTGTACATCTGTGCTGCTTTCTTACCTTCAATACTGCTTGGGTAATTGAGAGCCACAAAATTCAACCCTTCTTTATAGGCTTCAAACCCATACAAGCGCGCTCTAGAAGTCACTTTAAGAAGTTCTAGTTTAGGAATGATTTCATCTCCATCTAGCCTTATAATTTGTAAATCACATCCATCTATCACCTCTTGATACTCGCCAAGTTCAAACTGCGTATATAGATTATTGTACAGCGACTGAGGGCTGTTTTCATTATTTAGCAAAACTGATTCTGGATTTAGTAAGATTGATGCATACCTAGAATCCGGGTGGTTTTCTATAATATCTTTTTTTAAAGTCGCTTGTAACTGGCTCAAGCCCAACAAAGAATATACTTTATATAGGTTATACTTTGTGGGTAAAACAAGTCGTTCTTCAGGAAACTGCTTCAAAAGTTGCTCAAGTTTCTTTTGAGACAGCGCATACTCTTTAAATTTATCTTTATAAATAAGTCCTAATTGATAGTATGCAAAATTGCGGTCTTTGGCAATGCTATCTAATTCTGTTTCTTCCGATGGAATTTGTGTTAAATAATACGCAACAGAAAAGCGACTTTCATCTTTTTCTTGCTGTTCTTCTTCATCTTTGTTATCGACAACTTCTTGTTTGCGCACTGTCTTATTGGACCAGCGCCAGTTAGCCTCCAGCGCTCGATCTCCCCATATTTTGACAAACTCATTTTTCCCAAACGATACCGTTGCTGGGTTATAGAAGTAAAACGTCTTATCTTTTTTGACAATTCCTTTTAGTGGTGACCCAGAAGAGATCACTTTTGGTTTGGCTGCTTTTTTAAGAGCTTGTTCTTCCAGTTTTAAGTTATCAATATAGGCTTGGAAATAAGCTTCTTTTTCGGGCTGTGAAAGCTCGACGAGTCTTAGTATACTGTCTGTATCACGCGCTATATCTTCATAATAAATGACATCCTCTAAGTTGTCCCTTTTACGCTTTATGGCGCGAAAGGATTTACTATTCTCTTTAAGACTCAGAAGGGTGCTGTCATAGTAAGAGCCCGCTAAAGTGTATTCTGAATAATCAAAGTTCAGGTCGGCCAATATCTGATAATTAAGAGCGGTTAAGTGGGCCTCTTTAGACTCACGCAGCGATTTGTTGTAATAAGCAACCGCCAGAGAATCTTTGTTGTTCTTAATATGATAGTTGGCAATTTGGTGGTAAATTTTATCTAAAAAAGGTCTGTTTTCTCTGTTTGTTTCTAAGGATTCTAGAAAATTTTCTAGCGCAGTTTTATCTCCGTTTTCAAAATCAAAATTTTTAATTTTTTCTAAATGAGCGCTAATCATATAAACCCTTGGGGTTTTTCGATTAAGTGCGATCACTTGATCAAAAGCAATATTCGCGCTGTCTTTGATTCCTAAAGAGGAATATAACTGACCTTCAATAAAGCGCAGCCTGCCAAGTTCTTCATTGTTTTTAGTCAGCTGTGAGGCTATCTTAAGTTGTGTTATAGCGCTATCAAGTGCTTTTGTTGTGATGTATGCTTGCGCCAAAGCAGAGGTGGCAGCAACCTTGTCTTTGCTTGAGAGTTTATTTGACTCTATAAGTTGCTTTAGGTTTTTGATCGCTAAACCTTCGTTTTCTAATCTGAGATTGGTTTTGGCGCGCCAAATTTTAGCCAAATTAATATTGCTACTTGCTGGGTATTTGAATAAAATATAGTTGAATGCTTCTTGTGCGGGTATAAATCGATTGTCAAAATAACGAGCTTTTCCTAGAAGGAGATATGATTCATCAATTTGCGGGTTTTTTTCTTTCCCTTTTATATTCATACCATGCGTCTGGATGGCTTTAACCGCTTTATCTTCAGCACGTTCGAAATTTGGGTTTTGTGCTTTATTTCCTAGTACAATTTCATCTGTGACTTGCAAGCGTTCTATTGGCAGTATCTGCCAATAATTGTCCGTGTATGTAGCGTTTATTTCTGTTTTTCCTGTTTCTAAAGCGATCTCACCATTATAAAGAATGTTGTACTTGGTGTTTAACGAGTGCCAAGATCGGTTTACGAATTTATCTTTTTTACGCGAACACCCTGTCACAGCAAAAAGTGTGAGGGCTCCAAATAGTATAAAATTATAAACGTTTTTCAAAAGAGAGGTCTTAGGTTATCTTTAAACTAAAATACACCGCATTATAGTATGCCGTTGCGTAAAAATAATCATCTTTTTGCATAAAACTAACAAAAACCTCGGTTTTACACTAAATTTAAAAATAAATTAAAAGCTAATTTTAGGGAAGTCTTAACAGAAAGTTAGATTAAATCTTTCTTATTTTTGTTAAAAAAATTTATGGCTCAGTTCCACACTCTTAAAGTAAAATCTATAGTAAGGCAAACGGAAAAAGCCGTTAGTGTCACTTTTGATATCCCCACTAACTTAGAGCCCGAATTTGCTTTTAAGGCTGGTCAATATATTACATTAAAAGCAATAATTAACAAGTCTGAAATTCGAAGAGATTACTCTTTAAGTTCAAGCCCAAAAAGCGGAAATTTAACAGTCACTATCAAAGAAATTGAGGGCGGCCTTTTTTCGGCTTATGCAAACAAAAACTTGAAAGTTGGGGACAACCTAAAAGTAGGAATGCCGAGTGGGCGTTTTATTTACGATCCACAAACAGCTAATGAAAACTCTATTGTTGCTTTTGCTGCTGGAAGTGGAATCACACCTATTATGAGTATTGCCAGAACAGTTTTAGAAACAAATGACGGGGCTGATTTTGTATTAATCTACGGAAATAAAAGTCCTGAAAAAACCATTTTTTACAAAGAGCTTTTGGATTTACAATCGCAACATTCAGAGCGTTTTAAAATACAGTTTGTTTACAGCGAATCTGATGATGAGGGAGCGTTATTTGGACGTATTGATACGGGTGCTGTAAATTATATTCTCAAAAACACAATTCAACTTGAGTCTTCACCGTTGTTTTATTTGTGTGGCCCTGAGGGGATGATCAAAACAACAACTGCTATTTTGAGCGAAAAAGGAGTACACGACAAACGCATTCTTTTTGAACTTTTTACCGCTTCCAGTGCCGTGCCGACCTCAAGCGGAGTTGTCAGAGAAGGGGAGTCTGAGATTACTATGCTTGTAGACGAGGAAGAAACAACGCTTGTAATGCCTCGAAACCAAACAATTTTAGAAGCTGCTCTAGCCAATGATGTAGACGCGCCTTACTCCTGTCAGGGGGGCGTTTGTAGTAGCTGTATTTGTCGTGTTACAGAAGGATCTGCTAGCATGCGTCAAAATAACATATTAACAGACAACGAAGTGGCTGAAGGATTGGTTTTAAGCTGCCAAGCGGAACCAACCTCATCAACTATAAAGGTTGATTTCGACGATATTTAAAGATTGCTCTTAATGGCTTCTACAACAACTTGTGGTTGAATTGTTTGTATGGCTAACTCATACCCTTCTGGATAGCTGTTTCCATAAATAGAGGTTGGAATTTTTGGGTATTTCATTCGGTCTGCTAAGAGATTGTTTTTAGCTTCTTGATTAAAAGGAGCAAAGCCAGCAAAAGGGTGCGTTACCCCCCATAATGTCACCACCCTAACCCCTAGCATTGCAGCCATATGGCCATTACTGGAATCCATAGAAAGCATGACTTTTAAATTAGATATAATATCAAGTTCCTGGTCTAAATTAAATTTTCCTGCAACAGAAAATACGTTTGTATACTTTGAAGCTAATTCACTAAGCTGTTCAGACTCTTCGAGTCCGCCTCCAAAAAGTAAGATTTTATATTCTTTTTGAAGCTTAGAAATTACCTCCTCCATATTTGATAACAAATATGTTTTAGAGGCATAGGCCGCAAAGGGGGCAATTCCAATCACAGCATTTGAAAAACCTTCAAGACTATTTAAGGTGGCAGGTAGGAGATGTTTAGGCGTTAGAAAAGAGGGGGTGTCCAGGTTAATGCCAAATCCCAAAGCCCTAAACACATCTGCGTAGCGTTCGAAAGTGGATTGTAGCGCACTAAAAGAAGTGCCGTTTATTAGTGTTTTTTTTTGAGAACGCCCTTTGTCAATTTGAGCAAATTTAATTCCAAATAAAAAGTGTTTTAAACTATTTGTTCGCAATACATTGTGAAGATCAGCAACCGCATCTATATTGAGTTTTCGTATTCGTTTTGACAGCTTATATAATCCAAAAACGCCTTTGTGTAGCCCCTTAAAATCGGCTAATATAACGGTCGCTGTATTTAAATCTCTAAAGAGGGGGGCAAATTGCTTCTTGGTTAAAATAGTAAGCCTAACTTTTGGGTTGGATTGAGCAAAAGCGAAAATTACGGGTACGGTCATTGCCACATCTCCCATTGAAGAGAGTCTGATGACTAATATGTGTTTAATGTCCGTCACCTGTGAAATAAATTATTTAGTGCCCCGTAGTACTGGATTTAGTTCGTCGTCGTTATACATCTTCATTTGCTTATAAACCTTCATATATTTCTTTCCGCTACTTATGTCTTCCAACAAGTCGTCTATCGCTGAGGATAAATCTGTACGCTGCTCTAAAAGAGTGTTTAACTTAGTTAAACAGTTTTTTTGATGACTTTCTGAGGCGTCTTCACGAACCGTTTCAAGTTGCATATGGTAAATCTTCAACGCTAATATTGACAAGCGGTCAATAGCCCATGCTGGACTTTCAGAGTTAATTTTAGCGCCCGCAACCGCCTGAACGTCCTTGTAGGTGTCTAAAAAATAACTATCTATAAACTCAACTGTGTCTGTTCGGTCTTGGTTTGAAGCGTCAATCATACGCTTTAATTTTAGCGCTGCTACAGGATCAATGTTTGGGTCTCTAATAATGTCTTCATAAGCCCATTGAACCGTATCTATCCAGCACTTTCTAAAAAGTAAGTGCGCGATTAAATCTTGGTCTTTATCATATTTGTTTTGAAATGGTTGATCGACTGAGTCTAAGACTTTGTAAGAGGCTATCACCTCTTGGAGAATGGAATTGGCTTTACTTGAAAACATACAGTTTAGATTTATCTGACAAATATAAGGGTAATTCTTTAGTTTGATTAATGTGCTATGATATATTAAATGGTATTTGGAGTACTGCCACTATAAATAACGCCAATATCATTAAGTCTGTCGCCCAGCTAAACTTTGATGTTTCGCAGGCGTTCGCCATTAAAATCGCCGATGGAGCCACTAGGAAAATGTAGCCCTCTTTACTTTCGCTTTGGCTAAACAAAAAAACTGTAAAACTTGTAATAATAATAAGAATAAGCAACAGCATGCTAGACCTGTTAAACCTGTTTTTAGAAGCGTTGGCTAGAAAGTAATTAACAACTCCGAAAAGAAGAAAGGCTCCAATAAAAAGACTGAATAATAGGTTCTTTTGGAAAATGGAGTTTCGAGCCTCAAAATTAACAACTGGAAGATACTCACTAATATTTAGGAGCTGATCATGGACCACTAAATCAAAGAAAACCCAAAGGATGGCGAATGCTAAAAGGCCGAAAAATGGAATTAATAAGTTTTTTATTTCAAGAACCGAGTACAGCACAATGCCTATAAATAGGGCCGCTAAAAAGAAAATTGAAAATGAATTAAATAAGGTCGCAAGGCAAATCCAAAGGGTCGCATCTAAAACCTTTTTCTTAATATTTGTTTTGTTTTTTAAGCTGATTATTCGACGGAGCGAAAGGAGTATAAAAAGATTAGCTATTAACGTTGAAGTGTGTTCTAAGCTTTGTGGAAAGACTCCAAAAAACAAGCAAAAGAATAGTGCGGCAAAACTGTTATTATGCGTTAAGTTGTTTTTAGTTACTATAAAAATAACAGTAAAAAGAGACGCTATTAAAACAAGGAGATATAAGCTCTCGTTTAAATAGTTTAAGAAGTTACTCTCAAATTTACCATCAAAAATTCGTTGATAACAAAACAAGGCCGTCAATACAATTGAAAAAATTATATAGTGAATTGGTTTAGATGTCTTAAAAAAGCTTGTAATCATATAAAGTGTTGACTATATTTGCAACGTAAATATAAGGTTATTATAAAACTGTAGAGACTGTTTTAAGCATACTTAAAAAAAGTGACCGCTGTAATAACCCTCATAACCATTAATTAAAGACCTATGAAAGATTTATTTAATTCCATTCAAGAGCTTTGTGAAACCGTTCTGTTTGTGCCTTTTCATACGCTAAGAGAGCTAGAGTTAACCAACTGGTGGGGTGCTAATGCAGCCACATGGGTTTTTATGGGTATTGGAATTATTGCCTTTGTTTACTGGATGCTGCAATTAAAGTCTTTTAGTGATAAGAATGAAGAAGACAAAAGTATTTCTTCACACTCTTACCTATAAATCAAACCCAATATCCGTTCGATAATTCATCGCTTCAAATTTGATGTTCTCTATTGACTTATAGGACTTTTCTAAAGCAGAACGAAAATCATCACCAAGTGACGTGACTGTTAAGACGCGCCCTCCAGAAGTCACAAGTTTTCCGTCTCGATTTGTTGCGCCGGCATGAAACACAATGGAGTCCTGAATGTTCTCAAGGCCAGTAATTTCTTTTCCTTTTTCATAGGCCTCAGGATACCCCCCAGAAACAAGCATGACAGTGGCCGCTGTTTGAGAATCAATTTCAATTTCAATTTCGTTTAAACATTCGTTATCTATCGCTTGAAAAATTGCTACAAGATCTGTTTTTAATCTTGGCAAAACAGCTTCTGTTTCAGGGTCTCCCATGCGTACGTTATATTCAATAACCACCGGTTCATTATCCACTACAATTAGGCCAATAAATATAAATCCTTTATAAGGGAGGTTGTCTTTAACTAGGCCATCTACCGTTGGTTTTACAATTCTATTTTCTATCTTGGTTAACAAGGCCGAATCCGCGAAAGGAACTGGTGAAATAGCCCCCATACCGCCTGTGTTTAGCCCCGTATCTCCTTCTCCTATTCGCTTGTAGTCTTTAGCTGTTGGAAGTAGTTTATAATTCTTCCCATCCGTTAAAACAAAGCAGCTTAATTCAATGCCGTCTAAAAACTCTTCGATAACCACTTTTGTGCTTGCAGCTCCAAATTTAGAATCTACCAACATGCTTTTAAGCTCTTGTTTGGCTTGGTTTATGTCTGTCAATATAAGCACCCCTTTTCCTGCCGCTAGGCCATCGGCTTTAAGTACATATGGGGGCTTAAGTGAGTCTAGAAAAGCGTACCCCTGTTCTAGTGTGTCTTTTGTAAAGCTCTCATATGCAGCCGTTGGAATTTCGTGGCGATATAAGAATTCTTTTGCAAATTCTTTACTCCCTTCCAGTTGCGCAGCGGCTTTTTGAGGGCCAATAACCGCAACATGTTGCAGCGCGATGTCCTGTAAGAAAAAATCGTAAATACCATTAACTAAAGGGTCTTCAGGGCCAACAACGACCATGTTAATAGCATGTGCCAAAACCTGTTTTTTAATGCCTTCAAAGTCATTAACAGACACGTCTAGATTGGTTGCTAAAGAGGAAGTTCCCGAGTTTCCTGGGGCAACAAAAAGTTGATTACATAAGGGGCTTTGAGCAATTTTCCAAGCAAATGTGTGCTCTCTACCTCCGGCACCTAATATTAAAATATTCATGATCTTTTTTTGAATTAATAGGCCTTGTCTTCGCCTTTTAAAGAGTTAGAAATGGTTTGAAAAATAATTTTTAGATCTAGGAAAAAAGACCAGTTTTCGATATAAAAAACGTCGTGCTTGACGCGTCCGATTATATCATTGTCTGATTCAACTTCACCTCTAAACCCACTCACTTGTGCCAGCCCTGTAATACCTGGCTTTACAAAGTGACGAACCATAAATTTATCAATTTTTTTTGCGTACATCTCTGTATGACTTAGCATGTGCGGTCTTGGTCCAACCACAGACATGTCTCCTAGTAATACATTAAAAAACTGTGGCATTTCATCAATACTGGTTTTTCGTAGAAACTTACCTATGGCTGTTATGCGGCTGTCGCCTCGGCTCACCTGAACAAGGTCTGCCTTAGGGTTTATAACCATCGACCTAAACTTAAAGCAGTTAAACGACTTAAAATTATACCCGTTTCTAAGCTGTGAAAAAAACACGGGGCCTTTAGATTCTATTTTAATTAGAAAAGCCATAAGTGGCGTAAGCCAAGACAAAATTAAAACAAGAACCGTTAAAGAAAACACAATGTCAAATAGTCGCTTTAAAACTAAACTGAACTGATCGTCTAAAGGGATGGTTCTAAAGGTAAGTATTGGAATTATTCCATAGTAATCATGTTGTAATTTTTTAGAAAGGACTTTGGTTCTGTCGGGTATAAATTTAACAACTTTAAGATTATTGTCTGCATAGTTCACTACCGCAGAGAGGTGTTCATCATTTAGTTCTGAAATAGAACAAAAAATCTCATCAATTTGTTCGTTAGAAATATATTCAAAAATGGCCTCTAAGTTTAGTTTGGATGGGTCTTTAAAACAAACAATTTTTTTATTGATCAAGCCGTAGGCAGGGGTCTCTATCATAAATTTTTCCAGTGATTCTGACTGAGGGGTTTTACCTAAAATAATTGTTTTTCGAATATTCCCTTTAAAAATAGATCGGTACCTTTTTAGTAAAAAAAACATTGCATATTTGAAAATCGTAATACAAAAGAACGAGGTCAAAATATATTTAATGATAGATGTTGGATTAAGGCTTAGGTTAAAATTAATCCCTGAATACGCAAACATAAATAAGCTAAAAAGGAGGATTTGTCTAAAAATTAATTTGACTATTCTTATGACTGTAGAATACCTGTGAACTTCATAAAAACCAGACACTAATGCTGTTACAATCCATCCAAAAGAAATAAACAATAAAAAGTATAGAGGAGGTGTTTCTTTAAAAAGATAAAAGACCCCAAACGCGTTTATGAACACCATGTCAGCGGCATAAAAAATGGGTCGTATAAACCCCGAGTAGCGTCCTTGTTTAAATAAACTCACTTAATTTTTTATGTGTTTAGAAAAATCTTTATGGTCTGTCTTGTGTAATTTTTCTGTTGGTAAATTTTTGAAATAATCAAACGTTATTTTTATCCCCTGAGCCCTACTTATTTCAGGTTGCCAATTTAACTCTTTTTTTGCCAATGATATGTCTGGCTGTCTTTTTAATGGATCCCCTTCTGGCAGAGGCTTAAAGTGAATCTTATGGTTAGAATTTGTGAGTTTTAAAATTTCCCGTGCAAATTCAATGATTGTGATTTCGTCTGGATTCCCTAAATTAACCGGTAGACAATAATCACTAAATAGTAATTTATAAATCCCTTCAATCAAATCATCAACATAGCAGAAGGAGCGTGTTTGAATTCCTTTTCCAAATACTGAGAGATCCTCTCCTCTGAGTGCTTGCCCCATAAAGGCCGGGATAACACGCCCATCGTTTAGACGCATTCGGGGTCCATAAGTATTAAAAATACGTGCGATGCGAGTTTCCACTCTATGAAAACGTTGATATGCCATTGTTATTGCCTCTTGGAAGCGTTTTGCTTCGTCATAAACACCTCTTGGTCCAATTGAGTTAACGTTCCCATAGTAGTCTTCAGACTGGGGATGCACTAAAGGGTCGCCGTAAATTTCAGAAGTCGACGCGATAAGAATGCGTGCTTTTTTTGCCTTTGCCAGCCCTAACAAATTATGGGTTCCTAAAGAACTCACTTTAAGGGTCTGGATAGGGATTTTAAGATAGTCAATGGGACTTGCTGGAGAGGCAAAATGTAGTATATAATCTATGGATTCTTTGATGTCAATATGAACTGTCACATCGTGCTCTATCAATTCAAAGTTGGGGTGGTCCAGTAAGTGTTTAATATTGTCCTTATCCCCCGTGATAAAATTATCCATTCCTAACACCCGAAAGCCTTCGTCTATAAAGCGATCACATAAATGGGATCCTAAAAATCCTGCAGCGCCGGTAATTAGTATGGTTTTGGGCATAAATTTCTTTAGATAATGAGCAAAGGTAAGAAAATATTAATCTAAGATAGATTTTGAAGATGTCTTTAAATTTATATGGTGTTAAAAAAGATGTATCTTAATAAACATGCGGACTGCGATGCTTAACTCCGATACATTTTATTTAGTGTGTTTTTTATGTTAAATTCATTTGTGAAATCTCCAACTATATTTGTCATTTTTTTAATGGATCCTTTTAAAACCCTGATCTCATTAGGTCTTACAAACTTTGGATTAACCTTTACTTTGATTTTATATCCAGCGATATTGCTCACAGCTGTTAATATATCATTTATACTTATAGCATTCCCACTACAAACATTTACGGTTTCTGATCGCGCGTTAGAAAGCATGAGTTCGGTATAGGTTCTAATCACAAAATCAACGTCATTAAATTCTCGCAATACATCTATATTTCCTAACTCTATTTCTTTTTTACCAAGTTTATAATGGGATAAAATCTTAGGAATTAAAAAATGGGGCTCCTGACCAATGCCGGTATAGTTGAAGGGTCTTGAAATGATGATGTTTAGTTTCTCGAAATACGGTTTTATCATATTTTCCATTACTAGCTTACTATTTCCATAATGGTTTACCGGATTAGGACACATTGTTTCATTTAATTCGCCTTCAATATTCCCATAAACAGTGGCGCTACTTGCTACCAAAATTTTATTAAGACTGTAATTAAGTTTCTCTATTGCGTTTAATAAGTTTATGGTGCCAAAGACATTGACCGTATAAATATTTTGTTGGTTTTTTGAAGCTACAAAAGAAATGGCCGCTAAATGAATTACATAGTGTGGCTTTACTTTATTTAACACATCAAACAGTGAATCTTCATTTAAAATGTCACATTTAAAATGATTGGTAACACTCGTTTCTTCAAGTGTAGAGCCATGCACCTGAAACCCTTTTTCTGTAAGGTGTTTTTCTAAATGCACCCCAGTAAACCCGTTAATTCCTGTTATAAATACTTTTTCTTTAAAAGGTGCTTCCATTTTTGTTTCTTTCAATATCGCTTTTAACCATCATTTCACATAATTCTTCCAAAGTAGTTTTAGATTCCCAATTTAAAATATTTTTCGCCTTTGTCGGATCTCCAATTAACAATTCTACTTCAGCAGGGCGATAAAACTTCGGGTTAATTTTCACCAAGACCGATCCCGATTCTACATTAATTCCAACTTCATTTTCGTTTTCACCCTCCCATTTCAATTGGATATTAACAGATTTAAAAGCCATTTCTACGAAATCACGAACAGTTTCTGTTCTTCCTGTTGCCAATACAAATACATCTGGTTTTTCTGCTTGTAAGATTTGGTACATTCCTTCAACATAGTCTTTTGCATAACCCCAATCTCTCTTTGCATCAAGATTGCCTAATTCTATAACATCTAATAATCCCAATGATATTTTTGCTACAGAGTCTGTTATTTTACGAGTGACAAATTCTTTACCTCTAAGTGGCGATTCGTGATTAAATAATATCCCACTAGAAGCGAATAAGTTATATGATTCCTGATAATTAAGTGTTGACCAATGTGCAAATACTTTTGCGACACCATAAGGGCTCCTTGGGTGGAATGGAGTTTCTTCAGATTGTGGTATTTCTTTAACTTTTCCAAACATTTCTGATGTGGACGCTTGATAAAATTTAATGGTCGGATCTATCGTTCTAATCGCTTCTAAAATATTCAATGCCCCAACTCCGGTAATGTTTGCAGTTGCAATTGGCTGTGTAAATGACACCCCTACAAAACTCTGAGCTGCTAAATTATAAATTTCATCAGGCTTCACTTCATTGATAATTCTATAGGCACTTGATAAATCTATTAAATCATATTCCAATAGTGTTAAATTTGGGTGTTGATCTATACCTAATTCTTCTATCCTCCAAAAATTAGTAGAACTTGTTCTTCTATAGGTTCCATACACTTGATAATTTTTTTCTAATAAAAGCTCTGCTAAATAGGCCGCATCCTGTCCTGTAATTCCTGTAATTATTGCTTTTTTCATTTTAGCTGTTTTCTTTCCAATTAATGTATAATGTCTCTATTGTTTCTTTAAATTCTTTTTCAAACCGATCTTTACTGAACCGTTCTGCGTTTTTTCTGATTATTTTTCTATCAAAAGACGCTTCGTTTTTTTCAAAATAATTAACCGCTTCTAACAAAGAAGATGACGTTTGCTCTTTAAAAAATACCCCCGTGACACTTTTATCATCAAAATTTTCATCAGATGAAACCCCCATAATAGTCTCTAAAGCTCCACCTTTTCCGTAAGCAATCACGGGAACTCCGCAGGCTTGTGCTTCGATAGGTGCGATTCCAAAATCTTCTTCTGCTGCAAATATAAAAGCTTTTGCTCGTTTAATAATATCTAGCATCTCATCTTTTTCAACATATCCTTTGAGTTCAACGTTGGAGCTTGCTAGTTTTTTAATTTTTTTAAAGTCTGGACCATCTCCTATGACTATTAATTTTTTATTAGTTTTTGAAAAAGCCTCCACAATTAAATCAATTTTTTTATATGGAACCATTCTTGAACAGGTTATATAATAATCACTTGTCTCAGTGGTTAAGGTAAATGAATCTGTATCAACAGGCGGATAAATAACAAGCGCTTTTTTATTGTATACTTTCTTTATGCGTTTGGCAACAAAGTGAGAAATCGCAATATAATGGTCGGGTCTATTAGCCGTTGAAAAATCCCATGCTCTAAGCTTAAATAAAAAATATTTTGCTATAAGTCCTTTAACTCCAGAATCTAATTTTGATTCTTTAAGATATTGATGATACAGATCCCATGCATATCTAACAGGTGAGTAAACGTAGGCTATATGGAGTTGGCTAGGCTTTGTTAGAACCCCTTTTGCGACTGAAGAAGACGATGATAGTATTAATTCATAATCGCTTAAATCAAACTGTTCGATCGCAAAAGGAAAAAGGGGTAAATATGTTCTATATTTTTTTTTCCAAAATGGTAGTTTTTGAATAAATGAATTCTTCGTTTTTTTGCCCTTAAGGATGAGCTCTCGATGCGGGTCCGATAAATCATCTATCAAAGAAAAATGATCAAAGTCATCCCAAATGTTGGTAAAACTCTCCACGCATCTTTCTGCTCCGCCATAAACTGTATACCAATCATGAATTAATGCTTTTTTCATTTTTTTTCAAATTTGCTTGAAGTACAAAAATACAGTTAATCATCGAGAAAACAACAATTCCAGTATTTCTAACTAAAATGTTTTCTGTTAGGAAGCAGAGATAAAACAAGATTAATATTGTCAAATGGTTCCAGTTTTTAGAGACATAAGCGTTTCTTAAATAAAAACCAAAATAATATAAAATAATAATTGTGCCAACTAGCCCAAAAGCACACAAATAATGGAAGTACTGATTGTGAGTATTATACCTTTGAACGTCAAAAGCAATCGTGTTAAATTCTTCATAACATTGGGTTAGCTTTTTTTCTATGTCTCCTGCTCCATGTCCAATCAATAATTCATCTTTAATTATACTACATGAACACTTATATATTGCCATTCTAATATTAAATGAATTAAAGTATAGCCCTTCGGGATAAATCTTTTCAGTAGTAACTAATTGGGCCATCCTTTGTTTTAATGGTGAGAAGTAAACAACAGTCCCTGCAAGGAAAAACAATAAAATAATGGAGGTAATAATTTTTCTTTTATCTAAGGATTTTAGAAAAATTATAATAAAAGAGACTAAAAACAATGAAATGAAAACTCCTCGGCTTCCAGAAATTACAATGCCTAAAATGTTAATAAAATAAATCAAAAATGTTAAAAGTTTACTTTCAAACTTATTAAAGACTAATAGTACTATTCCAATTGCTAGAAGCAACGAAAAGTAAATAGGATGTTCTCCAATTAAATAAGTGCTTTGTATATTTTTTCTAACTAAATCAGATATCGGGATTGAAACATTCTCAATCTTAAAAAAAACATTTAAAAGGGTTAAAAAAGACAATAAACTAGTTGAGAGAATAAATGATTTTATAAAGAAAACTATTTCTTTATTATTTTGAAGAGGCTTTAAGACTAAAAAAATTAATGGAAATATTAAAAAGGATAATGTATACTCGACATATTTAAGACCACTAGCAATATTGTCCGTCCAAAGTAAAGAAATTACATATAAAAATAAAACAGCCGAGTAAGGGAAAATGATTTTAATACCCTCTATAATTGTTAATGATTTTAGCTGTTTATAGTCACAATTAACTAATGACCCTAGCGCACATGCTATAATCGATATACTTACTAGCTTTATAGAATACAGAGGCATCAAAGCTGGACTGTAAATAAGACATCTACTTATTTTTTTAAACATTTTTAATCACATTAACTAACAATCGAACGCTATTATCCCAAGTAAATTTTTCACATCTTTTATAGCCTTCATCAACTAATTTGTTATTTAATTTAGTTTCTTTTAAAACTTTTTCTAACCCGTTACTAATGGAGGCTGGAGCTAGTGGGTCTACAAAAAATGTACTGCCTTTAAAAAGCTCTTTATAGACTGGTATATCAGAAACTAATGTTGGAATTCCATTAGACATTGCCTCTAATACAGGCAGACCAAAACCTTCATACAATGAAAGACTAGTGAATAATTTCGCATTCTTGTATAATGCTAATAATTCATTGTCCGAAACACGCCCTAATAGTTTAATTTTTTCATTTATTTTTAAATCTAGTTCAGAAAAAACACGGTTTTTTCCCCCAACAATATACAAGGAAATATTTTCATTTGTTTTACTATAGATATTGAATCCTTCAATTAACCCTGCCAGATTCTTTCTGGGATCCATAGAGGAGACTGATAAAATATAATTTTCTTTGTTGCTAACATAAACGTCTTCAGTCGCTAATTTATTAAATCCGCAATAAATAACGAATATTTTATCTGTATTAACAAAATCATAATGTTGCAATATTTTTTTCTTGGAGAAATTACTAATTGTAATTACGGCTTTTGATGATTTCAAAAGCTTAGGAATTAAAAAGTTATATGCCAAGGAATATTTCCAATCAAACCACTCTTTATTGTCTACAAAAGAGGTGTCTAATAATGAATATATTTTATTTTTGTAAAACCACGGGGCCAAATTAGTTAAGTTAATTAATAGAGGTGAACCTATTTTTATTAGATATAAAGGAAGTTCTAGTTGCTCCCATAAATACCCTTCTTGGTTACCTATAACTTTAGCTTCTAAAAAGTTTGCTTCTTCTTTGTGAATGATTTTTTTGGGACATAAACAGATTATCTGACCATTGTAAGTTTCTTTGAGGCGCTTGGAAATTTCGATAGCAAATCTTTGCACACCTGTCAAGGGCTGAGTTAGAAACCTTGCGTTAATTACTATCATTTTCTCCATCTTCATAAGTAATTATATTTTCTCATATAATAAAGTTAATCATTGTTGTCTTTTAATTTCAAATTTTCAAAAGCAGCAGGAATTGCTAAAAACACCCATACAAATAACATTATAAATGAAGGGAAGGCATTAAATGATATTAAAATCGCGATTATACCTCCCGTAATTAAATCATTTTTATTTTTAATTGATAGCCTTAAAATTTTGATCAAAAATATTATAAAAATAAAAAAACCAAAAAGCCCATACTCAGCAAAAACTTCAATGTAAACGTTATTAGCAATACTTCTTTTGTTCTCCTTTGAGAAAAAGCTAAAAGACCAATCATTATTGTTCAATATAAAGGTTTTGAAATCATTATACTCATCATAATGTAATCCATAATTAAAAGGACCAACGCCAAAAAACAGGTTATTTACCCCCTGAAAGTAGCCAATACGCGCAGTAATCGTTCTGTCAACTTTAGAAAAACTCCATTTCGTCAATATGTTTGAAGGGGTATTAATTTTGGCGAAGACATACGTTTGGAAATAGGGAGTGTTAGCAATATAAAGGGTCGCTAAGAACATGAACGGAAATATAATGACAAGGATTTTAAATGTTTTTCTTTTTAAAAAATTCTTTCTAATAAGAAAAATAAGAAAAACAATTGTGCTTAATATAGTTATTGTGGAAAATGTAGTTGCGATTGTGAGTAATAAAAAAATACCTAGCTTTTTCTTTTGTAAATAAAATGAAATTATCGATGAGAGTAGAAGATAAAGCCCAAGAAAGTTACCCTCTTTGAATGTTCCACACCGGATAAAACCACTTAAAGCTTGTGGCGACTCCTCCATTCCAAAAAGTTTAACATAAGGTAAATTGAAGCCTGAAGATAGAAATAAATACCAAGAATATATACTTGCAATTATTGCCCCATAAACCCAATATTTAAGTATGTTAGGATTTTTTCTTAAAAAAAATACGCTTATAAAAAAACATAGAATGTTTAGAACAACATAACATAGTCTCAGAAAACTATCCCCAACAGCGCTAATTCTAAAGGGTATCGTTTTTAATGGGTAAGGATAATGCCAAAAATAATTAATGACAAATGACAAGGTTGACCAAACTAAAAACAACAATATTACTAACCTTATTTTAGTTGGGGTTTCAAGTTTTTTAAAAGCAACTGCTTTAGCAATAAAGATGAAAATTAAGACGCCTAAAATGAGTTCTGATATCTTTAGAGGAAAACCAATGTTAAAGGTAAGAGCCTGATTGAACGGCAAATAAAATAAGAACAAGCAAAAAAAAGCTGTGAGTCTAACTTTCATTATTATATATTATATGGACTTTAATGACACTTTAGGCATTCCTATCTCTTTATTATTTTACAAAATTATATTTATTTAATATATTTTTTCTTTTATAGCTAAAGTCATCTTTATCATTTGAGATGGCGCTAATGTGATTTATTACCTCTCCCCAAGAGATTGAGATTAGCCCAATATCTAACTTTTCAAAGTCATAATAGAACTGCACTTTATTATTATACTCTTGTAAATCATAACATAAAAATATAATTGGCCGGTCTAATAATAGAAAATCAAAAAAGACACTTGAGTAGTCCGTTATTAATATATCGGTAAATTTAAGCAAGGGATATGGATCTGAATGCGGGTAAATTAAAATGTTTTTAAATGTATTTGTACTGTTTTTTAACAAATTAAAGTCTAAAAAATGAGCTTTTATAACAAAAATGCTCTTGTTTGTTTGGCAAAAAGTGTTCATTTGTTTTAAATCCAAACCAGAGTCTCTAATTACATCTAGTATCGTTTTGTTGAATTGTTTTCGTTGAGTGGGCAGCCACGAAATTATGTTCTCATAATTTTGTCTAAATTCTAAAAGCATGTCGATTTCAGGAAAGAATAACTTGTTAAACTTAAACTCTGATTTAAAACATATGCTTCTAGGTTGTTCAGATAAAACAATGTTTTCTTCAATTTTATTGTTCCTAAATGATTTAGAAAATGGTTCTACATAACTATCTTTTGCCTTTAAACATGGAGCTAGTAAAACATCACATTTCATATAATATGCATAAGGTAGCCATTTAGAAATAAAAAGCTTTATTTTTCCAGAAAGAGAATCATCTTTCCAATCCCCTCCGTAACCTATCCTTCTTAATGGCATTCCGTGCCATAATTGGATAATCTTTGAGCCTCCTATAAGTGCTCCATTTATATCATCTAATTGGTGAGAGAGATATGATTTTGATGCTCTTAACGTTGTGTATACTCCTTTAAAAGAGTATAAAAATTCTACAGGAAGGCCCATAGATTTCAGCTCTTTGACAACACTTCTGTTTTTGGTGATCCAAATAAGGCTTAAATCATTTCCTTTTTTTTCGTAATAATTGATATAATAATACTTTGAATTGTCCGCAAAATGTTGTCCTAAAGATGACCCTATTACTGCCAATTCCTTTTTTTTAGGAAAGTATATAGAAATATAATAAACAGGAAAGCCCATTATAATTTTAGTCATTATTTTAAGGTTCTCTAAAATCTTTATCATGCCTTTAATTTGTTTTTATTAGTAAAACCATGTTGTTTTAAAAACTTATTAACTCCTAAAGACCTAATGAGTAAAACAATTATCTGTGTAAAAATCAATAATAAGACCATTGAATATATCGAAAGGAAAGAAGATATAAACACCAAAATAATTAAATGAATAACGCATGCTATAACAACACTATAATTGGCGTATTTTTCAAAACCAAATGCACCTAATAACGGATAGCCTATGAAAGTAGCAGGCACAATAATTAATGACAAAAGACAAAAATATTTTAATAAGAGAGCACTTTCTTCATAGCCTTCTCCAAAAATAAAATAAACTATTTCACTTGAAAAAACCAGCACAATCAAACTAATAAATAAATTAAAAATTATTGCTGTGAAAAATATTTTTTTAAAAAGCTTTAAATCTTTATTCTGAACCATATATGGGTAAATAGCATCTGATAACGGACTATAAATCACCGTCATTGCCGTAAATAACTTTTCAGCTACGCCAAAGATTCCAGCGTAAAATTCTCCAAGAATTAACCCTACAATAAAATTATTACTCGATGTATATAATGCTACCGATGCTCTTGAATAAAAATACTGTGTGCTGTTTTTAAATTGTTCTATAATACTAACTCGTTTAACAAAGGAAAATGAAACACCAAATTCTTTATATGCAAAGAACAATGATAAAACACCTGAGATAATAAATCCAACGGAATATAGTAATGGAACAAAGATAAACTCTTCAGGCGTTTTTATAAAAACAAAGATTAAAATGGTAAACAATGATTTAGATACTAAATTAACAAGAGTTATATATTTCATCTTTTCCATTCCTTGAAATAACCATATCGGCGTTAACGTCTGTCCTATTACTATGCCGAAACCCATTAAATACGCGACTTTATGTGCTGCTAAAACAGGAACATAGGTCGTTAGTATAAACAAGGTCAACAGTGACACAGTTAACAGTCCAGCCTTTACAATCAAAACACTACTAAAAATAGTATTTACCTTTGAAATATTATTTCTAGATAATGAAATTTCTTTTGTGGCCGATAAATTAAACCCATAATCACAAACCACTGATAATAATTGCATTATTGAATAGACCATTACTACGATACCATAATTAGAAACCCCAAGAACCCTTGTTAGATAGGGCAAAGTGATGAATGGTAAAATAAAATTAATTGCCTGTAAGCTAGAAAGTGCTAGAAAATTTTTTACTAATACGTGCTTAAAATAAGAAAGTTTCATTTATTAGATAAAAAAAATTGGTTTATGGTTTCTAGACTTAAGTGAGGGTTATTTACCCTTTTCTCTTAAATTTTTTAGTGTAGTATTTATTAAGGTTGACGACGTGCCTTTAGTATAAGGAAAGTACACTATTTTAACACCTACAGCTTTAAGCTTTTCATCTAGGCCTTTCCATTTTTCACTTTCAAACCAGTCATCGCCAACAAACATAACATCAAATTTAAGGCGTTGCCACATTTTAAACTTGTCCATATCATTTTGAGGAACGACTGCATCTACATGTTTTATGTTTCTAACGATCTCCATACGTTCAGAATGTCCTATAACAGCTTTTTTGTTCTTGTAGGATACTAGTTCGTCTGAAGTTACTCCAACGATTAATTTATCACATAACCCCTTCGCATTTTTTAATAAGTTTAAATGCCCTATATGAAATAAATCATATACACCAGAGGTATATCCTATGGTTGTTTTTTCATCTCCTCTTTTGTACATAATTCACTTTTTATTATTACCACTTCCATTGTTTATTAAAGTAGTTTTTCTTAAATAATTCTATATTAATAAACATCCAGAGAATTTGTCCTGCTCTAGATTCAGTTTTACTTTTTTTAATTAAATCGTTAACAACACCTTCTTTTAACCAATCGGCATTAGGTAAAAGTTCCTTAGCTAATGACTCTAGGTTATCAAACCACTCTGTTAAAGGTACAGGGAAACCGATTTTTTTGCGTTCAACAATTTCTTTAGGTAGGTAATTGTACGATAGTTTTCTAAGTAAGTATTTTGGTGTGTCTAATGTTTCGCTATACTGACTTGAATTCATTGATTTCGCTTGGTTTTTAGCTTCCTCACTTATCCAGCGTAGTTTTAAATCGTATGGAATATTGTTATAGGAAAATTCAATCAAGTTGTGATCTAAGAAAGGGACCCTAGCCTCCACAGAAGTTTGCATCGTTGTCATGTCTACACGTTGTAATAATCCTTTAACGTGGTATTTATGAAAGAACTTGAATACGCTCTCTTCATTAGAACTTTTGTCAAAACTAGATCTTATCTCTTCGTCAAATTCCTTTCTGTAATTCCTAGGAGTATTAATTAATTGATCCCTCATATGTCTTGGAACATAATCATACTTTGAAATGAAATAATCGTAAAAAGTCTCGTTCGTGTTTTCATTTGCATAATCAAAAGGTGCTCTGTAAATCCTGCCATATCCACCCATTAATTCATCTGCCCCTTCTCCAGATAAAACTACTGTAATCTTTTCTTTTAACTTACTAGACATTACAGCTAATGGAATTTCGTTAGGAACTCCTAAAGGGGCGTCTTTAAAATTGATTAGACGTTCCCAATTAGACATATAGTCTTCTTTTTGCATTAAGGTTTCGTGATGGTCTGTACTGTATTTATCAGCAATAACCTTAGAATACTCAAACTCATTGATTTCATCAAAACCAATGGTGTAAGTGTTTACTTTTTCGTCTTTATTTAACGCTGTAATTGCTGTAATAAGACTAGAATCTACACCTCCACTTAAATAGGTTCCTAAAGGAACATCTGCAATAAGCCTATACTGAATTGCTTTATTTAATTCGGCATCCAGTTCTTTAAGAATTTCTGCTTCATCGTACTCCTTAGACATATTAAAACTTTGTGGAATGTCCCAATATTTATTTTCAACGACAGACAATTCTTTGTCTGCCGACAAATAAGTTCCCGGATTTACTTGAAATATGTTTTTAAAAAATGTATGGGGTGTTCGCACATATCTATTTGCTAAATATTCATCTACTGCCTCATCATTAAATTCAGCATCAATTAAACCACTAGAAAGGATTGCTTTAATCTCTGACGAAAAAATTAAATTATTCCCATCTAAATAATAATATAACGGTTTAATTCCCAATCTATCTCTGACTAAAAACAAGGATTTAGTCAGAGAATTATATAAAGCCATCGCAAACATCCCATTGGCTTGTTCAATAAACCAATCTAATCCTCTTTCTTCTACTGCTGCAAGAATAACTTCAGTGTCAGAATTTGTTTTGAAGTTGTAGTTAAGTTGTGATTTTATTTCATCAAAATTATATATCTCTCCATTAAAAACAAGATGCAAAGAATCACTGTTTGAGTGCATTGGTTGATTAGACACTTCTCTAGTGTCTATAATACTCAAACGCCTATGTCCAAGAACAACGTTATTGTCCCGGTATACTCCACCCGAGTCTGGTCCTCTATGTATTATTGAAGCGTTCATATTTAAAATACGCTCTTCAATGTTTTTAATATTCTTTAAGGAATATATTCCTGTTATGCCACACATAAATTTACATTTCACATTAATAAAACACTATACTTTGGACTCTTTGCTAAAGTAGCATAATTATCAGCTTTAATAAGGTTCGTTTTTCCAATTAAACTGTTTTCAACTAAAATCTGTTTTGCAAAATCGTACCATGTCATTTCTTTTTCATCGCAAAAATGTTTGATTCCATAATTTACGGTTGTGTCCTTTACCAAGTTAATTATATAATTTGATAGATTAACCGCGTCTGTAGGACAACCTGTTTGGGCTGTGGTCACTGAAAGTTCTGCTTTGGCTTGTGCATTTTCTAATATGGTTTTATAAAAATTACGCCCATGCTTCTTGCTATACAACCAAGATGTTCTAATAATAAAATACTTTTTTAGTATGTCTTGAATATGTTCCTCCCCTTTACGTTTTGATTTTCCATATTCATTGATAGGATTCGGTCTGTCGTTAGGTGTATAAGGGGTGTTCTTTTCGCCATCAAAAACATAATCAGTTGAGATCTGGACTAAAATAGTATTCGTGACTTTACATGCTATTGCTAGATGCTTCACACCTGCATCGTTAACTTTATACGCTATTTCAGGTGTTCTTTCGGCTTGCTCTACATTTGTATATGCTGCACAATTTATGCAATAATCGAATTTATTATTTATAAAAAACTGGTTTATATTTTCATTGTTGGTGATATCTAAATCTTCTTTGGATACAAAGACAAAATCAAGGTTATCATCGTTTTTTGAGAACAATTCCTTGATGGTCATTCCTAACTGACCATTCGCTCCTGTTACTAAAATCTTTTTATTCATTACAGTATGCTTCAAGTGTTGGTAATACTAAGTCTTTCTCAGAAACAATAAACTCATTGGCGGGTAGCTTCCAATCGATCCCTAGAGAAGGGTCGTCATAGCGAAGTCCGTGTTCTGAAGCCTTGTCATAAAAATTATCACATTTATAAGAGAAAATAGCGGTTTCACTAAGGACTATAAACCCGTGTGCGAATCCACGCGGCACAAAAAGTTGTGTTTTGTTGTCTTCTGATAATTCGATTGAAAAATGCTTAGAAAATGTAGGGGACTCTTTTCTCATGTCTACAACCACATCTAAAACCGTTCCTTTTACAACGCGCACCAGTTTTGCTTGTGCATAATCTCCAGTCTGAAAATGCAAGCCTCTTAAAACCCCTTTGGAAGAGAACGATTCATTGTCTTGAACAAAGTTAATCTCCTGACCAATTAATGTGTTAAACTTATTTTGATTGAAGCTTTCAAAAAAATAGCCTCTCGAATCTTTAAACACTTTAGGCTCTATAACAAAGCAACCTTTAAGTTTTGTTTCTGTAGCTGTCATTATTGTTTATTCAAGAGTTCTATTAAACTCTTTCCGTAACCGCTTTTTAACAAGGGCTCCGCTAGTTTTTTTAGTTGGGTCTCGTCTATATACCCCATTTCAAATGCAACACCTTCAATAGCGCCTACTTTTAATCCTTGACGCTGCTCAATAACCTCCACAAATTGCGAAGCTTGCATCAACGATTGAAAGGTCCCTGTGTCTAGCCAGGCGGTTCCTCGGTCTAAAATACTGACACTAAGCTTGCCTTGTTTGAGGTATTCTCTATTAACGTCTGTTATTTCTAGCTCGCCTCTGTGGCTCGGTTTGATGTTTTTGGCAATTTCTACGACCGTATTGTCATAGAAATAAATTCCTGGTACTGCATAATTCGATTTTGGATGTTCTGGCTTTTCTTCAATAGAAATCGCTTTGCCATCTTCATTAAATTCTACAACTCCATAACGTTCTGGGTCATTAACCCTGTAAGCGTAAATAATGCCCCCTTCTGGATTATTATTCGCCTGCAACAATTTTTCTAGGCCAGTTCCATAAAAGATGTTGTCTCCCAAAATAAGAGCTACTTTATCATCTCCAATAAACGCTTCGCCAATTAAGAAGGCTTCTGCCAAACCGTTTGGGTGCTCTTGGACCGCATATTCAAATGAACATCCGTATTTTTTACCATCTCCTAATAGGTTCTGAAATAACGGTAGGTCTTTTGGTGTTGAAATAATTAAAACCTCGCTTATCCCCGCATACATTAATGTAGACAACGGATAATAGATCATCGGCTTATCATAAATAGGCATCAATTGCTTGCTCACAGACAGTGTTAAGGGGTGCAGTCGTGTTCCAGAGCCTCCAGCGAGAATAATTCCTTTCATCTGATTTAATTATATTGTTTATTATAATAAGACTGATAAGCCCCCGTAGTTACATTCTTTAGCCATGCATCGTTGTTTAAATACCAATCAATGGTGATGGCCAATCCTTCTTCAAAAGTAACGGACGGCTCCCATCCTAATTCATTTTTTATTTTTGATGCATCAATCGCATAACGCAAATCATGACCTGGACGGTCTTTAACAAATGTTATAAGTTTTTCTGAATCCCCTTGAGGACGGCCGAGTTTCGCGTCCATTTGTTGACACAACTCCTTTACTAAATCAATATTTTTCCATTCGTTGAACCCGCCAATATTATAAGTTTCTTTATTTATTCCTTTGTGAAACACCAAGTCAATGGCTGCTGCGTGGTCTTTCACATACAACCAATCCCTTGTGTAATCGCCGTTTCCATAGACGGGTAGGGGGGCTCTATTGATAATATTATTTATAAATAACGGAATCAATTTTTCTGGAAATTGATTCTGCCCATAATTGTTCGAACAGTTGGTGATTACATATGGCATATCATAGGTTTCTCCATAAGCCCTCACTATGTGATCTGAACTTGCTTTTGAAGCAGAATACGGAGAGTTTGGATCATAGGGTGTAGTTTCTGTAAACAATCCTGTCTGTCCTAATGTTCCGTAAACTTCATCGGTGCTTACATGATAAAACAATTTATCTTGAAAGTCTTTTTCCCAAGTATTTTTAAAGGCATTTAAAAGAATTGTTGTTCCAACAATATTCGTTTTAATAAACGCTAACGGGTCTTTGATCGATCGATCTACGTGTGATTCGGCCGCTAAATGAATAACGCGGTCAAACTTGTATTTTCTAAACAACTCATTAATAAATCTCTCATCTGTTATGTCCCCTTTTATAAATGTATAGTTTGGCCTGGGTTCGATCTCTTTCAGGTTCTCTAAGTTGCCGGCATAGGTCAATGCGTCTAAATTAAAAATATGGTAGTCTTTATACTTTTCTACAAACAAGCTTAGGACATGTGATCCTATAAAACCAGCACCGCCCGTTATTAAAACAGTCATACAGTTGTCTTATATTTTTCTATGAATCTAAAAAATTCTAGCCCCAATAAAGCAATGAAAGCGAGTAAAAACAAGACAATTGTGAAATATAATTTAACACTAAAGTCTTTTCCGAAAATATTTTTGGTGTTGCTTGCAAACCCTGAGTCTTGCTTGTTAGAAATGGCTTCGATAATATATTGCTTATCTAACAACTCTCTGTCTATGTCTACCAATTGTCTTCTCAGTTTTAAATCACTTTGGTACAATTCGTATTCTTTGGTTTTATCTGTCTCTCCTGAGCCTTCAAAAGTGATGCCGATTTCAGAAGCTTTATCCGAATTTAAGCCTTGCTCTAAAACGCGTTTGTAGGTGCTTTGAAGTGAGTCTGATTTAACCAATGCTAACTCCAAGCCTTCTTTGGTTTTGGTGAGTTCAGTAATGTCTTTATTCTGCTCACTTATGAAAAATGGATTTGAATTAATGGACTCAACAATGCTTTCAAAAACAGACTTAAAACTATTTCTTTGGGTAGAGCTTATTTTAACTTGCTGATATTTGTGCGTGTAGTCTTCGTTGTTTAGTAAGAAGTCTTCGTACTCGATTTTGGTCGACGCCAAGGAGTCTAGTTTTTTTATGTAATTGTTAAACGCAAGAAGTTTGTCGTTTTCACTCACCACTGGTTCAACTTGAAAGGATAAAATTGATTCGGCCTTGCTTTCGTCTAAATTTAAAACGGCTCCTAGGGTTTGAAAATCTCCTTGTTTTACCAAATCATTGTAATAACTTACTGAGTTATACAGGTTTTCTCCTGTTGGGTAATTTTGTACAACCGTCACTGCCGACTCATATTTAGGCGCTGCCGATTTACTGTTTAACAGTCCATATACAAACCCAAAAATCCCCGCCAGAACAAGAACAATAATTCTTTTTTTTATGAAGAATACGAGCCATACGAATGCTAAGAAAATGCGCTTAAAAATCGTGATGAAAAAATTAAAGAAACGATCAAAGGCATTTCCAATAAGCTTAAAAAGCTGCCCTAAATCAACTTCTTCTGAAGTGTTGGGTGTGTTAGAATTTGTACTCATAATGTGTTAGTTAAAAATCTGTTTTAAAATTTGTTGAGTAATTAAATATGTTGGCTTGACGCCGCTAGAACCAAGACCTCCGGAGGCTAAAGTTCCTCCTGTCTCAAGAGGATTGTCACTTGCATAATAGGCGTATCTAACTTTGACGTTTGGGTTAATACTACGACGGATTTTTGAAGCCGCTTGTATTGCCTTCTGGTAGTGTACGCCTTCCATTTCCAAACCAATAACGTTCCAAGTTGAGTCGTGGAAAAATTTAAGAAGGTCCTTGTTTTGAAGAGAGGTTCCTAAAACAGTTACCATGGTGCCCTCGAAAGCTTGAAGATCCTCATGATCAAAATCTTTAAGAGTTAATTCATTTTTGAACGGGTAATTATCCGCAGTCCCTTCAAATATATGAGCAGAAGGGATCATAATGTCTCCTTTAGAGCCTTGTAAGATACCTGCCTTGCCCATAACAGATATAGACTCTACGTTTAGGTGTGTTTTGTCTGCTCCTGTTTTAAAAGGCTTTAAAAGCTCGTCTATGGTTTCATAGGCTTGTTCGCCAAAGGCATAATCCATCACAATCAAAACAGCTTCGCTTGATGAGGGTTTGGAAATGATTTCTGAATTTGAAAAGTCTATTTTAGACGAATCAAATATTTGAACGTCAATATTAGTTCCCGAAGTATCCTTTATGTAAATCATCCCCTCTTGCAACGCAGTTTGCTTTATTTTATTGCGAAGCGACTCATTTTCTTCCTTACTTAAAAGCTCATAAACCGCAAAAATATCATGCTTTTCGCACAAAGTCTTTAACGCTTTAGGGCTATGTAACGTATTCATTACACTGTGAAGGTTTGCCGATATAATATGGATAGGGCGGTCTAATAAATTGTGTTTTTGAAGGGTTTCTTTAATGGTGTTTGCCCAGGCCTCTCCATGAATATGGTGTCCTAAGCGCTCTCTAAGTACAGGGCTGAAATTAATGGCCCGTTTGGAATTGTCTATAATCTCGCCCATAGCGCGCTTTCCTAGCCAATAAATGAGGTGTAAAAAGTGGTCAGGTCGTTTTAAAGTTGAAAACTGGTCATATACTTCTAAAATTTCTTCAAAAGTTCTTCCTAGAATATTGCCTGTATGTGTAATGGCAAGCTCCTTCTCTTTTTGGCTTAACTTTTTCTTAGAGAGTACGGCTGCTTCTAGTTTCACCCAGTCTCTGGTGGTTGTGCCTTTTTCGTCAATAATTACTCGCTTAGCAATTTTATGAGACTCTATAAACATGAACGTTAAGTGTGTCAAAATATCATAAATTTCTGAACGACCTCTAGTGATCTCAATGTTCATTTGCTCAAAATCAATACGGTAGCAGTTTCGGCGTCGTTTTGATGGCACGATTACCTCAAAATGGGAACCTCCAAAGCCTTCGGCGCTAGTCAGGTTAATCAATACACATTCCTCTATTCCAACCGGAAGTCGGTCTACAACGTAAAGTAGTCCTTCAAGTTCTGTTTTTTCTCCAGCTATAGAGCCATATATTTCGGGACGTAATTGCAGCAGCGCTTGTCGCAAGGTCTCTCCTGAGATCCCCATAGGCTTGTAGAAGCCACGATTAAACAAGTGGCGCATCGTGAGGTACAGCCGTTCAATAGCATTTGAACTTTCTTGGGCTCGAGTACGTGTTAGGTTTTTAGTTTGGGTTTGTTTCATAAGTATCACAAATATACAGTAATTAGACTAAATCACATTTGATAGGGCGTCAGCAATTTTTCGGTCATTAGAGAGGCGTGGGGTTTTGTTTTGCCCCCCCAGCTTACCAATTCTCTTCATGTAATTTTGAAACCCTGACTTTAAAACTGGAGTGACAATCAGTGGCTGCAATACTTTTCCTTGTATAAGGTCTTTATAGTAGCTGTTTTGTTGTTGCATTGCTGCATCAATTTTAGAAGCAAAAACACTAAGGTCTGAAGGCGGGTTTTCAAATTCAATAAACCACTCATGGTATGGAAGGCCCTCTAAAGGGGTTGTTTGAGGGGCCACAGTAAACTCGCTTACGCTAATATCTGTTGCTTTTAAAGCAGACAAAAGAGCATGCTCAACTTCCTTGGCAATAACGTGTTCGCCAAAAGCGGAGATAAAGTGTTTTATTCTTCCACTAACGATAACTCTAAATGGCGCTAAACAAGTAAACTGAACGGTGTCGCCAATGTTGTAAGCCCAAAGACCGGCAGTGGTCGAGATAATTATTACATAATTAACGCCGATTTCAACATCTTTTAAAGTCAGTCGCTGAGGGGAAGCGTCAAAGAAAGTCTCGACTGCTATAAATTCATAAAACATTCCTGAATCTAATTGCAGAAGCATCCCAGACTCGTTTTGACGATCTTGGAATGCAAAAAAACCTTCACTAGCCGGGTAAAGCTCAATACTATTCACTTTTCTGCCAATGAGAGCTTCAAATTTAGAACGATACGGTTCGTAGTTGACGCCTCCAAAAATAAAAAGATTGAAGTTTTTAAAAACATCTCCAACTTTTTGACCCTTTTGTTCAATTAGTTTTTCAAAATACATTTGTACCCAAGAAGGAATCCCGGCAATAATAGACATGTCTTCGTTTAGGGTCTCTTGGACAATTTTATTTACTTTCGTTTCCCAGTCTTCAATACAATTGGTTTCCCAAGAAGGCAATCTATTTCTTTGAAGATATTTCGGCACATAATGGGCTACGATTCCTGACAAACGGCCAAGCTGTACTCCGTTTTTATTTTCAAGAACCGGGCTTCCTTGTAAAAAAATCATTTTTCGATCTACAACTTCAGTGTTCCCTGTTTCATTAATATACAATAAAATAGCGTTTTTAGCAGCTTCAATATGGCTTGGCATGCTTTCTTTTGTTATCGGAATATACTTTGCTCCAGAGGTCGTTCCGGAAGTTTTTGCAAAGTATAGAGGCTTCCCCTTCCATAAAACATCCGATTCCCCAGCGACAACCTTATCGACATAGGGCTTTAGAGCCTCATAATCCCTAACAGGCACACGCTCCGTGAAGTCTTCATGAGATTTGATACTGATAAAGTCGTGGTCTACTCCAAAATTAGTTGCTGCTGCTTCCGAAATTAACGATTGAAAAACCCGATTTTGTGTCTCAATAGGGTTCGTGGACCATTTGCTAATTTTTTTATAGGTTCTAGCAGCATATACCTTGGCGAGAAGCGCTTTTAATGATGGCATTTTAATTAATTTTAAAAGTCAATAAAATTGGCTGGGTTAAGTGGAATTCCATTGCTCCAGAGTTCAAAGTGGAGGTGTGGGCCTGTGCTCAATTCTCCAGAGGCACCAGAAATCGCGATAACCTCTCGAGACTTCACAAAATCTCCTTGAGACTTTGTTAGAGACGAGTTGTGCTTGTATATGGAGATTAATTCATCTCCATGGTCAATAATGATTACATAGCCCGCATCCGAGGTCCAAGAAGCAAATAGCACCCGACCGTCAGAAGTCGCTTTTACAGGGGTGTTTGTGGGAACCACAATGTCGACTGCAAAATGTTTTTCATTTGGCTCAAATCCAGAACTTATTGAGCCATTCACTGGTGGGAAAAACACGAAGTCTTTAACCGATGTTGCGGATTCAAATAAATTATATTTGTCTTCATTACGAACCTTTTCTCTTAGTAGAGAGTCTACTCTTGATGGGTTTAGTTCTAAAATATCTGTATCTGCTTGGGCTGCTTTAAAAATAGAATCTTTATTAATTTCAACGGCACTAACCTCACCCCTCAATACACTTTTTAAGGAGTTGATATAGGCGTCGTTCATGTTAATTGCTTTCAACATAGAGTCCGTCTTAGAGTCTAAATCCAGAGCTTGCTTTTGCAGTGCCGTGGAGGAGTAGCCTGGAATGTATTCGCGTAATGGTGTAAAAACAATCAACAGAGTTGTAAGTGTCACAAGAATTATTGCTGCTAGTGAGCTCAAAAAAAACACATTCAGTCGTGTCAACTTGACAGCAAACCGCTCCTCAAAGGTGTCTTCGTTCAACACCACTAAGCGGTATTTATGAAGAAGCTTTTTTTGAAGTTTCTTTTTATTTGTTTTTTTTCTTCCCATTTAAACACAAAATTAAATAAAAATTAAGCGATTCTTGTGTTTAAACCTGACTATTGTTTGAAATAGCTATTTATTTAAAGGATAATTGCTAACTTTGTACTCTAAATTTATAGCAATATGAATACTTATATGATACCCATGGCTATTGGAGCTCCACAAATTATTTTAATTGTGGTTGTAGTTCTTTTGTTGTTTGGCGGCAAAAAAATTCCTGAACTTATGAAAGGTTTAGGCGGCGGAATTAAAGAATTCAAAAAAGCCAGTCAGGAAGAAACAAAAGATACTGAAGAAAAAAAGGACTAAAGAAGTTCCTAATTATTCATGTCTTTAATTACTTAATAGAAATTGATTGTATGATCGCTTCTAGCTCGAAAACATATGCGCGCTTTTCAACAGACGGAGCAAACACAAACCCTTCAGCTATTAAGTATCTACTGTTAGCCTTGTCTTCTATCCAATAATTGATAAAAGGGCCAGACATAAAAGCGTTTTTTATTTGCCAAATACTTTTTGTTTTGAAAGCGCTTAAATTCGCAACCTTGTCTTTTCCAAAAAAGGGAGTATACGCTTTTTCTGTCGTCATATAGCTGCCCTCTACCGGTCCTGGAATATGCATTTTTCCGATAGAATCTCTTGTCTTTATCACGCGCATTGCTAACGTTTCATTTGTACTGTTTTTATCATATGGAACTGTATATAACAATAAATTAACTGTTCCTGTTTTAATGTCTCTCCGAATCCAGAAAAAATCGTTCTCTTGCTTCGCTAATCTGTATATGGATGGAAATTGAATTCCGATCCCTAACTGCTCTGAGATAGCGACTGAATTAAACAAGGATTTTCGAGAACGTCGCTGCTTTTCCTTAATTTCATAGGCCTTAAAGGCGCTTGTAATTTTCTCTTGGTTAGCCGTAAATTGTTCCGTGATTTCTTGATTCGTCATTCCGGTTACTAAAACCATTCGCTGTGGAGAAGCGTAGGGATCTTTATAAAACTTTGTCGTTGCTTCTACTCCTTTAACAACCTTTAAAACGAGGCGCGTATTTTTTACAAAACCAGAAAAAACAGATAAAGGGATTTGCCTTAGTTTAAACTGGGGTTCGTCTTGAGGGAGTCCATATAATGGAGCCCCTATAGTGGATCGGATTGACTCCCCAACTGGTGATTCCCATAATTCATTATCAATTACCACTGATAAATCATTAATATTACCAGAAGATTGGGGCTTATAAACCGTTTTATCGTTTACATTTTCACAAGCAGATAATAAAAAAAATAAACACAGTGCTTTTATAAATACTCGCATTATTTTATGTTTTAATTAGAGATTATTAAATTCATCCCTGGTTTTAATTTACTATCCCAAATATCATTCCATTCTTTTAAGTTTTGAACAGATACACCTGTTAGTTTATTTGATATACTCCAAAGAGAATCTCCATATTTAACCAAATACGTTGATTTTTTCGAGTTGTTTTTTGACGGGGATTGGGTTGCTTTAACAACGAACGCTGCTGTAGGATTCCGCGAATAAATTGTCAACCGTTGTCCTATTTTCAGGTCATTGGTTCGGAGGCCGTTCCATTGTTTTATTTGACTCACTCTAACTTTAAAGTTTCGAGCAATCTTTCCAAGGTAATCTCCTGACTTAACTTTATATCTTATTTTAGAATCAATCTCAAAAAACTGAGGCAATGGTTTTTCTCGTGCCTCAAACTCTGCCTTTGCAAAAGCATAAATTTGATCTTCTTTTTGAATAAAGTCGGCTATTTTATCAAGCGGCAACCTTAAGGTGTAGGTTTTAGTCTCTAAAACAGGAATGATATCTAACTTATAGGAGGGGTTTAAGAACTGTAGCCTTTCAATCTTCGTGTCTGTAAGCTCCGCTACTTGATCTAAAGAAATCATCTGTTTTACATGAATAGTATCTGTTGACAATATTGGTGCCTGGCTAAGATCGCGCTTAAGTCCATGTGCCTCTGCATACTCAAAAAGATAAAGTGTTGCTAAAAATGCTGGAAGGTAGCCAGCAGTTTCTCTAGGTAAAAAAGGACGAATATTCCAGTAGTTTTGATAACCTCCCGAACGTCTAATAGCTTTGGTTACATTCCCTGGTCCTGAGTTATAGGCAGCCAAGGCAAGGTCCCAATCTCCAAATGTTTTATATAAAGAGCCTAAATATTTGGCAGCAGCATTGGTGGAGCGCAAAGGGTCGCAGCGCTCATCAACATAACTGCTAACTTCAAGTCCGTATTGTTTTCCTGTAGAAAACATAAACTGCCATAAACCAGTGGCTCCAACACGGGACTTGGCGCGTGGCTTCAATGAGGATTCTACAATTGCTAAATACTTAATTTCTAAAGGGAGGTTGTGCTTGTCTAATACCTCCTCAAACATTGGAAAGTAATAACGGCTTAATCGCATTAGGGTCTCTGTAGAGCGTTGACGGTGCTTTAAATAACCCTTAATAACGCTTTCAAGCGAGGGGTTGTATTTAATGTTAAAAGGGGTTTTGGCGTCAAGAATAGCCAGTCGCTTCTTGAGTGTGTCCGTAGGGAGCTCTGGATAATAAACAACTTCAATAGATTGATTTGTAATAGAATCTTTAAGGGCTCCATAAAGATTATTGGCGTATAATTCATTGTGAAACCGCTCTTCCATCTGCTGAACACGAAAAAGCCCCTGTTTCAGAGTGTCCTTTATAGAGGTGTTCACTTCAGTCAAGCTGTCTGTGGTTTGCCCGTATAAAAACCCGATGTTTAATACTCCTAAAAAGAAAAAGACTCTAAGCATGGTTCTATAAAATCAATATTAGTGTCGTTTATTCTAAAATTGCAGCAATCCCAGGAAGTGTTTTTCCCTCTAAACTTTCAAGCATTGCTCCTCCGCCTGTACTGACGTAACTAACCTTGTGTTCAAAACCAAATTGCTTCACAGCTGATACCGAATCACCTCCTCCAACTAAAGAAAATGCACCGTTCTTAGTCGCTTCTGCAATTGAATCCCCTAAAGCAATCGTTCCCGTAGAAAACGTTTCCATTTCAAAAACTCCTAAAGGCCCATTCCAGAGGATCGTTTTACACTTCTGGACGACCTCATGAAATAGTGCTTTTGATTTTGGCCCACAATCTAATCCTTGCCAGTTTTCAGGAATTTCTCTAACATCTACAATTTGAGTATTTGCCTCGTTGCTAAAATCATCTGCTGCCAAAACATCAACTGGAATATGAACCTGTACATTTTTGGCTTTGGCTCTTTCTAAAATTTGAAGCGCCAATTCCATTTTATCGTCTTCACAAATAGAGTCACCAACACTGCCTCCTTGTGCTTTTACAAAAGTAAATGTCATACCGCCTCCGATAATTAAGTGATCTACTTTGTCAAGTATATTATCTATAATTGTAATTTTTGAAGAGACCTTAGCGCCTCCTAATATTGCTAAAACTGGCTTTTCGCCTGTTTGCATTACCTTGTCAATACTTTCTATTTCTTGTGCCAATAGGCTTCCAAAACACTTGTTTTCTGAGAAAAACTGCGCTATTATTGTCGTTGAGGCATGTGCTCTGTGAGCGGTCCCAAAGGCATCGTTAATGTAAAAATCGCCTAGGTTTGATAGTGCTTCAGCAAACTCCAATCCTCCATTAGTTTCTTCAGAATGATATCTCAAGTTTTCTAGCAAAAGGACTTGGCCTGGCTTGAGGTTGTCACAAGCCGTTTGTGCGTCAGCTCCGATACAATTAGCAGAAAACAAAACCTCTACCCCTAGCACAGTTTCAAGCGTGCTAACAATATGTCGTAATGAAAATGCCGGCTCTTGAGATTTTGGCCTTCCCAAGTGAGACATTAAAATACAACTTCCTCCATCTTCTAAAACCTTTATAATTGTTGGCTTTGCAGATACAATTCTTGTGGCATCAATAACCTCAAATTGGGCATTCAAAGGGACGTTAAAGTCGACTCGTATTAGTGCTTTTTTATTTTTAAAATTTACGCTTTGTAGTGTTTTCATTACTTGGAAGTAGTTTTATTGGTTTTATAAGATTTCAAAGGTAAGTATTTCTTTTAGCTTGTGAAATGTACACTTGAAAAAGTTATGCTTTGATGCGACTCTGAAACAAAAGAAGTCTTCTTTTTAAACAATGCTTAGAGCCCACACGGTTCGGTCTGAGATTCAATTAAATCTGCTATCTTTGTAACATGACTTTTCAGGATATTATAGGACAATCATTTTTAAAAACGCACTTGATGAGGGGAGTGGATTCTGGACGCGTTCCGCATGCACAGCTTTACGTTGGAAAGCGCGGCGTTGGTGGGTTGCCCTTGGCTATTGCGTACGCAGACTATTTGATGAAACAACAGCCTGATGGTGTTGGCTACATGAACCCCTTGACGCATCCCAATATCCACTTCGTATTCCCAGTTACCACTAGTGATAAAGTGAAGTCTAAGCCGATCTCATCCAACTACATAAAAGAGTGGCGAGCATTTGTTGAAACAAATCCTTATGGTTCTATTAACGACTGGTATGAATTCGTTGGCGTTGGCAACAAGCAAGGGAATATTGGTGTTGAGGAGGCTGGTGATATTGTCTCTAAGATGTCTCTTAAGGCGTTTAACGGCGGCTACAAGGTTATGATTGTTTGGATGGCAGAAAAAATGAATTCAATGTGCGCCAACAAACTGTTAAAGCTTATTGAAGAGCCCGCAGATAAAACAGTCATCATTCTTATCACAGAAGACGAGGAGCAGCTCATTGGAACTATACGATCACGATGTCAGTCTGTCCATTTAAACCCTCTTTCTGAAGAAACAATAATGAGCTCCTTAGTTAAAAAACATAATACAAAAGGTGACTTAGCACAAAACATTGCTCATCAATCTGAGGGGAGTTATAGCAGAGCTTTGGATTTATTAAGCCAAGAGCCTGAAGACCTTCAGTTCGAAGCTTGGTTTATAGCGTGGGTGAGGACGGCGTTTCAAGCAAAAAGCAATAAACAGTCCATAAATACTCTCATGGCATGGAGTCAGGAAATATCTAAGGCAGGGCGGGAGATTCAAAAGCAATTTTTAGACTATAGTTTGCGGTTTTTTAGGCAGGCCATGCTACACAACTATGGCGCTAAAGAATTGGTTTTCATTAAGTTAAACGACAAAAGCTTTAAGATTGAAAAATTTGCCCCGTTCATAGACGCAGCCAATATTTCTGAGATTTCTAAAGAAATTGAACTGGCAAGTTATCACATAGAACGAAATGGAAATGCTAAAATCATTCTTACAGACTTGTCGATTAAACTGACTCGATTATTACACTTGAAAAAAACTTAATTCTTTTCGTAAGTATCATTTAAAGCCTTCAGTATTTCTTGGGTTAAATCCGAATCGTCTTCTCCATACAAAACACTTCCGGCCTCATTGCTTCCTAATATATAATTGAAATTATTTGTCTTGCCGTAATCTTTTACAAATTCAATAACTTTATTAATAATAGAATCATTTAGTCTTTGGCTTTCTTGCGCAATTGATTGCTGCTCAAGCTGGACCCTTTGCTGTAAGATTTGTTCTTTTTGTTGAAGTTCTTGGGATAGTTTCTGGATTGATGACTGAGACATCTTACGAGCTCTTAATTCGGCTTCTTTGATCTCTAACTCAAAAGCTGAACGAAGGCTGTCGGTTCGTGTTTTGAATGCCTCAATTTTTAATTGGAGCTTAGACTCAATATCAACACGCTCTTGGTAATCATTTATAAGCAGCACATTATCAACAAACCCTATTTTTTGTTGCTGACAGGCGGTTACACTAAATAGTATTAAAAAATAAAGCGCTAAATTTTTCATGAATGTAAGTTTTAAATTGATATTACAAAAGTAAAAAAAACCACTGGTATTTCTATAAAATAAATGAATGAGTTTGTTCATAGGAAAAATCTATACATAGCCAAACAAGTGATTGTATTTCCTTATCTAAAACAGGCGCGTTAAATAGTGTTTTGTGAGGAGAATTACTTTTGGTTTATAAATCACTAGCCAAGCAGGGCTAAAAGCGCTTAAAAGGCTTTAAAACACTAAACCTTGTTTTTTAGGACATAAATTAATGAAGAGTATTCGCCTGTCTTTGACGCTTTAAAATTTGAAATATATCCAGTTCGTAAGCTACTTAAAATATTATGAGACCCTGTTTGGTGTTTGTTAGACAACATGCTAACATAGTAAGAATCCATTAACATGGGGTGGGTTGATTCTAATGACAACTTTACTTTAGAAAAAACACTAGCAATTGAGTCTTTGGAAAAATGCCACAGATGCCTTGGCACGTCATATCCTGCCCAGAAGTTTTTAAAATGTTTCGCATCGTAGCTTTTAAAATTTGGAACTGCTACAATAATTCGACCGTTTGGTTTGAGTATTTTTTTGAAGGTTTTGATGTCTTCCTCTAGGTTTGGAAGATGTTCTAATACGTGCCAAAGTGTGATGACATCAAAAGAAGCAGTGGGAAAACCGCTTAACATTTTTTCACCAAAAACTGAGTTATGGCTCTTGGTGTTTGCTATTTCTCTTGCTGTAGAATTCGGCTCAATCCCTTTAACATCCCAGCCATCTTTCTTGGCGGCTCTGATAAAATAACCAGTGCCAGCTCCTACGTCTAGTAAGGATCCTTTTTTACTTTTAAAAGGCGCTAAAAGTCTTACTTTTCGCTTCAGGGAAAAATACCTAACAGTATGATATAGAACATCTATAAGGGTCTTTA
>Ga0209092_10000121_pt1 | contig 70314 bp, 57 predicted proteins | sample FraStrMetagenome_FD_187446 | JGI IMG/M metagenome (GOLD analysis project Ga0209092, IMG submission 187446) | Marine eukaryotic phytoplankton communities from Arctic Ocean - Fram Strait ARC3M Metagenome (SPAdes) (version 2) | ecosystem: Environmental > Aquatic > Marine > Oceanic | place: Fram...
TGTGTCGTCCGCTTAAATATATATCATTTATATTGCTCTATTGCGTCGTCCGCTTAAATATATATTATTTATATTGCTCTATTACGTTGTCCGCTTAAATATATATCATTTAAGTTGCTCTATTGCGTCGTCCGCTTAAATATATATCATTTAAGTTGCTCTATTGCGTCGTCCGCTTAAATATATATATATTAATTTATGATTTTTGTCTGTTTTTTTGTTTTATTTAAGTTGCTCTACTATAAAGTTTATTTAAATATATATTATTTTGGTTGTTCTATGGGTCATCCAGTTTTTTTTTAATATTTCATTTTTATAATTTTTCATAATTAAACAACGCAAAATCTTTTTTATAAATTTTGTTTATTAACTTTACGTTTTTATCATTTATATTTTGTACTGATAATGTATTTTTGCTAACGTTTGTTTTATAATCTCTTGCTACATTTGACGGAATTTGTAAATTATTTTTTCTAATAAAATCATTAAAGTCGTCATTTAAATTTTCATGCTTTAAAATATGCACATTGGACATAATATTATTATCGTTATTTGTTAGGTAATAATACATTGGTATATGATGTCCGTCCAATTGTGTCATATATTTATTATTTTTTAAGATGGAATTTATGAATTGATTTAAATTATTAGCATCCATAACAAAATTATTATCGTATATTTTTTCGATTTGATTTAGCAAATATTTTTCATTATGTTTTAATTTTCGTCGTATATTTTGTCGCGCATCATAAAATTGTATCCAAAATTTAAAGTCGCTTATTATTCGTTCGTATGGATTTCTAACGATTGTGAATATTATATAATTTGATATTATGTTGTTAATAAATGATTGTTTAAAATATTGCAACGGAATGTGCCATAATGATACGTTATTATACATTGTATTGTTTAAAATATCTTTTTTATGCAATTTATTAAAAAAACACGAACCGATACATCCTTTTTTTTCATAAAATATATGTTCCATGGATGTACCTGCAGTTTTAGGTATATGTATAAAATATATTTGTTCAATGTTTATTTTTTTGCTCTGCAATTCTCGTGACTGATTATGTAAATTAACATTATTCATATTTAAAATTTTTAAAACATAAGAATTTTTATATTTTTGCATATTTTTTATATTTTCAGTTGTATATTGTAATAATGATCTGTGTGATTGATTTAATTTTGCAAATGGTGCATTTTTAGGTGGATGCGATAAAGACAACAATCTGTGTATATTTATTTGTTTGGAAGATTTTGTCATATCGACATAAAAATATGGTCCATCATTTGAGTGTGCCTTAGCAATTAATTTATATTGTTTATTTTTTTCTTGGCTCGTCATGCCATCATTTATTTTTTTCCATGCTAGATGTTGATTTAAGTATGGCAAAAAATGATTTAATTTTGGAGCGAACATATAATTTTTTTCAGAATATTTTAAATCGTCATTTCGCGCGATTATTGTTTCGGCTAACCATTTTTTAACAAATTCATTTTTTGGTGGTGATGCTAGAAACCAATTTTCCATACATGTTATGTCATCGGATGGATAATCGTATCCATACAATCGATCATCATTAACATCAATAATAGATGAAAAATTTTGAAAACAAATGCAACTTATGTCAATATATACACCACCATGGTTATACAACAAATATAATCTTAGCCAGTCACTAATAAATTTTACCAAATCTTTTTGAACATGTATTAAATTTGATTTATGTGTTACAAATTTGGGAAGGTCATCTATTTTTAATATATCATCATAACAAAATAGTTTAACTTCCCAATCTTTATTAAAATGTGTTATTGTGTGCAATGTTTTTTGAATAAAAGGAGGTAATTCTTTATCGTTCCAATACACATATATTATTTTCGGAATTTGTTGCATTTATAAATTAATGATTGATTTTAAATATATCTATTAATTATAATACATATTATGTCATATTATAATGAAAGTATTGCATATGAATTAAAACACAATGCATATTATCACGCTGTAAATATTGTAAACGATAATGTAATATGTGACAATGATGTAATAAAAAAAGATCTGGATGATAAGTTAACTAAAAATACAAAACATATAACTAATGCATTATTTTATGTCAGCCTGACTAGTTACAATATTATAAAATCATCATATTATCACACGACAGTTAATAAATTAAATATTGATGATATGCCTATTTATAATAAAAATGATGACATATTAATATTTTTAAAATGGTTGACAAATAATTTTAATAATGATGATGTTGAAATATTTGAAACGAAAAAGTTTATTTCTAGAAAAATAATATTTGACGATAAAAAAACATGTGAATCAAACATAAATTGGGATATTATTACAAATCCAAAATTTAATAATTTTAATCAGATAACATACCATGCGGGTGATTGGGCAGATATTGAAAGATATGGAATGTTGTATATTAGAACATTTTATGGAAAACCACAAAATACAATTAATTTGGATAATAATGTTTGGTTTGATGATAAAAATAAATTAAAAATTTGGGATAAATTTGACACGAGTTTTGAATCTATTACGAACACAATGAAATATATGATGAACAAAATGAAAAAAGGAATATTAATTTGTGTTCAGGATAATAAATTGCGTGTTTTTTTGCCATTTTCTAAACATAATTATACAAACACATTTTTTGATAAATTATACATTGACGATGATGATAAACAATTGCTACAAAAATTTGTCCGCGAAAAAGATAAACATAAAAAACAAAAAATTAATGAACAATTAAAATCGAATATGAAAAGATATTTAATAAAAAACAGATTATTACGGAAAGACGTTAATTTAGATCGCAGTAAATGGACTGCAAATGATTGTTTTTTTCGTATGGAAAATTGGGAGGGTGACAAAGTGGTTGCATTAATTGAAAATATATTTAAAAAATTATGTGAAAATCGCAAAATATCAGATAGTGTGTTTGTTGTGAATGTGCGTGATCATCCTATGTTACATAAAGAATTACATGATAGCTATACAAATATTGACGATGCTAAATTAAGCGATGAATATTTACACGAATCATATGCACCAATATTATCAGTGGGTGCGTCACATTTACATGCAGATATACCGATGGTCACACAAGATGACTGGCTACGTGTTACAAAAAAATATTATCCTGATGAATGTGGTAATGGATACGTTAATGATATGAAAATGCCTGCATGGTACGATAAAATACCAAAAGCTGTCTTTAGGGGTAGTGCTACAGGGTGTCAATTTAATGAAAATGTGCGAATAAAGGCTGCACAAATGACATTAAAATATCCAGAATATTTAGATGCTGGTATAACGTCATTAAATAAAAAAATAAAGAAAAATTTAAACAAACCGCTTCAAGTGATAAATAATGACATAGTGAAAAAAAGTTCATTTATGACGTTAGAAGAAAAAATTAAATATAAATATATTTTAAATCTTGATGGACATGTTGCGGCATTTAGATTAGGACATGAATTATCATTAAAATCTGTCATATTATTACCAGAGTCATCATATAAATTATGGTTTAGTCATTTGTTGGTTCCGTATGAACATTTTGTACCGGTAAATCACAATTTAGATAATTTAATAGAACAAATTAAATGGTGCATATCAAATGATGATAAATGTAAACGTATTGCAGATAATGCATTAATTTTTTATAATAAATATTTAACCGAAAGTGGTATATATGATTACTTGCAATGTATGACGCAACAAATTGCATTGACAAATTTACGATTAACAAAATATAAACAAAATATAGCAATTATTACGTTATTTAGAAATAATGAAGATAATAGCAGATTAAAACAAAAAAGGTTATTCCTTCATTGGATGAATCGTATGATGTCACAAATATGCGAATACGATATAGTTGTAGTTGAGCAACAATCTGATAATTATTTTAATATTGGAAAATTAAAAAATGTAGGATTTGATTATTTAAATAAAAAAACAAAAAAAAACTACGATAATTATATATTTGCAGATATTGACACTATTCCAGATTCAACACTTGTCAAATATTTTTTTAAACAAACAAATTCAATTAATGCATTAGCAACTAAAGGAACACGATACGAAGCATTAGATGCACGTACAAAGAAACCGTTTGTTGGCGCACTTATATCATGTACAAGTGAAGTATTTAAAAAAATAAATGGATACCCAAATAATTTTACAGATTGGGGTGGTGAAGATACTAATTTATTGTTGCGGTTACATAAATTATCTCTGCCCATTTATATTAATAAATACGGAAGTGTGATCGATTTAGAGGAGACAAATAATGTACAAAAAAATTTAAAATTGAAGCTAGATGAATTAAAATCTATGAATAAAATGGATAATACATCATATGAAAAAAATATGGACTATTCAAATTATAAATCAAATGGTTTGTCAAATTTAAATTATGATATTTTAGATGAAATGACTTATTTAAATAATTATCACATAATTGTTGATCTGAGATTAGAGAAAGACAAACAGTTATATCCTGAACATTATTTTTTTAACAAAAGTGTCAGCAAGGAAGAATATAAAAATAATATTAATAAACATATTTTTGCACTGAAACAAATTTATTTTTGATTATAAAAATTGAAATTTATTATTAATAATATGTTTATGTTGAATAACAAATAATTTGTTACAGATGTAATAAAATTACACATAGTATGATTTATTAATATGGATATAACAAATAAAATGATGATTAATTTTATTTGTGATGGTCATGTAAAAGTACATATATCAAATGAGTCAATTCATGATAAAATTATCAAAAGATGTATATATTAATGTAACAAAAGAAACATTAATAAAAAAATGTTACGAAAAAAAAAAACTATTAAATTATCCTGTCACGGTTCTAAACGATACGTTGATACATATAAAGGTGCCGGTTTTATCGTCTTGTGAAAAAAATACAACAAAAAAATACAAAATTCATGAATTAATATGCAAATATATACACGAATATAAATTTAGTAATGATATAATGTATAAAATAAATTTGGCTGAAATGCATGTCATAACTGTTATTAAGTTAACATGATTACATCTTGATTTTGCTGTGAAAAAACGTGACACGGTGAATGATTTAAAAATATTGATAGATAATAAAATAAAAATACCAATTTACGCACAAAAATTAGCTGATTGAAAAAATGGAACATTCTTATTTGGAAATCATATTTTAGAGGATTGTGGTGTTCGTCATAAAAGTAGCGTAGGATTATTAATACGTAGATAATAATATTATTGTGCGGTCGATGCAGTTATTGTGGCTAACACACTTAATTGTGACGGCACTATAAAAAATTGATTTATTTTTATTATATTGATGCTATACATAAACAAATAACATTAAAATATTATATCTGGTCTAATTATGTCTGGAATTCAAAAACAACAGTTAGTGAACATAAATTATAAAGTAATAAATGATATTATCCATGGAAATATAAATATATCAAATTTGGCATGCATGATAATTGATACACATGAATTCCAAAGATTAAGAAAATTGCGACAATTGGGAATGTGTAATTATGTATTTCCAAGTGCGGCACATACACGATTTGAACATTCAATTGGGACGTATCATTTAACAGAAAAAATGTTAAATTGCATCATTAGAACTACAAATCGTGAAATAATAAATGAGTACATGATAAAAATACCAGAATTATCAAAATATTATGAAACGAAAACAAATAAAAAAAGTGCATTACTTGACAAATATGTATGTGAATTAATTAAAATTGCAGGATTATGTCACGATATTGGTCATGGTCCATTTAGTCATGTGTTTGATAACGTATTTTTGCCGGAAGTAAATTTAACATCTGAAATGTCAGAACATGAAAATAGATCTAATAAAATTATTGAACATGTGATTAAAAATAATAGTGAACTTTGCGAGATAATAACTAATGATGAAATAGAATTTATTAAAAATGTAATACATCCGAAAACAAATAATAAAGGATTTGTGTATCAAATTGTATCAAATGACGTAAATGGCATAGATGTCGATAAATTTGATTATTTACAACGCGACGTAAAAATGGTTGGAAATAATAATTTTTTTACATGTGATCGACTTATGGACAGTGCCACAATTATAAATGAAAATATATGTTATCCAGTTCAATGTTTTCACCAAATATTAACAATGTATGAGATGCGTTATAATTTACATAAACAAATATATTTACATAAGGCTGTTCTATCGATTGAATTTATGATGTGTGAACTCATGATTTTGATGGATCCAATATTAAAAATATCTGAGTCGATAGATGATGTTCTTGAATTCTGTAAATTGTCTGATAATTATATTTTAGAATCAATAAATGTTATCCACAATATGAAACATATTATGAAACTTACAGATGAAAATAAAAATAATTATCATAAAGCTCAAAAAATTATGAAAAAAATAGAAGAGCGCGATATTTATAAAATGATATGTTATCACTTGAATGAAAATAATTTAGAAATATCAAAAGAAAAATTATTGTTATGTGATAATGAAATAGACATTGATAATATTATAATACACGTAACCAAAGTTGGTATAGTAAGTGGTGATAAAACAAATCCGCTTGATAATATATCGTTTTATGACACAAAATTATTAAGCAATCAACAAGAATTGGAAGAAATAAAAATGAATAAAAAGCACATATCACTATTAATTCCAAATGTGTATCAAGAATATATGCACATGATATATATTAAAAATAAAATAGATGATGAACAATTTTTAAAAATAAAAAATGCATTTCAAAAGTTGACGAATGTATAAATATTATTTATTGACACGTATTATTTTTTTATTAATGCATATTACTTTTTTATATTTAAAGATTAATTATTAATCATTATTTAATAATAAATAATGGCTTCAACAGGATTTTGCATCGGAATTGATTTGGGAACTACATACAGTTGTGTTGGACACTATAAAGATGGACACGTGGATATTATTGCAAATGATATTGGGCAACGAACGACAGCAAGTTATGTTGGATTTACCGATACTGATAGAATTATTGGTGACGCAGCTAAAACACAAGCATCTTCTAATGCAATAAATACGGTATTCGATGCAAAAAGATTAATCGGACGTAAATTTTCGGACCCAACGGTACAATCTGATATTAAACATTATCCGTTTAAAGTGACAGCTGATAGCCAAGATAAACCACTAATAGGTGTTAGTTATCTTGGTGAAGAAAAAACATTTCATCCTGAACAGATATCTGCAATGATACTTGAATATTTAAAGACCACAGCAGAGGCATATTTGGGAGGACCCGTAACTCAAGCAGTAATTACGGTTCCTGCATATTTTACTGATTCGCAAAGACAAGCAACAAAAGATGCTGGAGTAATTGCTGGTCTAAATGTATTGCGTGTAATTAACGAGCCAACTGCTGCAGCAATTGCTTACGGTTTAAATAAAACCGAAGCAAAGAATGTGTTAATTTTTGATTTAGGTGGAGGAACATTTGATGTATCCATTTTATCAATTGATGATGGTATGTTTGAAGTAAAAAGTACGAGTGGTAATTGTCATTTAGGTGGAGAAGATTTAGACAGCAAACTTGTGTCATTTTGTTTAACGGAACATGCTAAAAAAAGTAAATATGGTGCAGATAAGACAAAAGAGATGATGAATAATAAGAAATCATTGAGGCGTTTACGTACGGTATGTGAAAATGCTAAACGTTCGTTATCATCAGCAACAATTACAACAGTAACATGTGATTCTTTTTTTGATGGAGATGATTTATCTGTTCAGCTATCACGTGCTAAATTTGAATCAATTTGTGCTGCAGATTTTGCAAAATGTATGGTTCCTGTCGAGAAGGCAATTCAAGATGCGAAAACATCAAAAGGTCAAATTGATGATATTGTGTTAGTTGGTGGATCAACCAGAATTCCAAAAATTCGCGAGATGCTAACAAAATATTTTGACAAAGAACCAAAATCTGAAGTAAATCCGGATGAGGCTGTTGCATATGGTGCTGCTGTTCAGGCGGCTATTTTATCAGGAAATACAGATAGTGCTATTAATGATGTTGTGCTTGTTGATGTTGCTCCTCTATCTCTTGGCATTGAAACTGCTGGCGGTGTAATGACAAAACTTGTTGAACGAAATACAACAATTCCATGTGAGAAGAAACAAGTATTTAGTACATATTCTGATAATCAACCGGCAGTAACAATTCAAGTATACGAAGGAGAACGTGCCATGACAAAAGATAATAATTCATTGGGAAGATTTGATTTGGCTCCAATTCCTCCGATGCCTCGCGGAAAACCACAAGTTGAAGTTACTTTTACTGTTGATACAAATGGTATCTTAAATGTATCAGCGAAAGAAACATCGTCAGGGACCACACAACAAATTTCAATTAAAAATGAAAAGGGGCGACTATCGGAGGAGCAAATTAATAGCATGTTGGCTGATGCAGAAAAATTTGCTGAAAATGACAAACTCATCAAAGAAACTATCGATGCGCGAAATGATTATGAATCATACATATACAGCGTAAAATCTTCAACTGAGTCCGAAGAGTTTAAGAAAAATATGGGCGAAGAAAACATGACTAAAATTACAGATACTGTCAACGAACACACACAATGGCTTGAAATTAATACAGATTCAACCAAAGAAGAATATGTGTCACAGAAAAAAGAAGCAGAAACAGTATTATATCCGTTGTTAACATCTGGGCAACAAAATAATTCTGATCCAACAACTGGACAAGATACATCATCTGGACAAGATACATCATCTGGACAAGATACATCATCTGGACAAGATACATCATCTGTACACCAGAAACCACATATTGAAGAAATTGATTAGATGAAATTTCTTAATTTATAATTATTTGATTATTGAATGATCAATTAATACATGAACAACTTATAATGATGCTGAAAAATTGAAAATAAATATGTATCACGTACAAAATAAGTAAAATAAATAAATAAATAAACATGCAAATTTTCGTAAAAACTTTGACCGGAAAAACCATTACTCTTGAGGCTGAACCATCTGATACGATAGAAAATGTTAAACAAAAAATTCAAGACAAAGAAGGAATTCCTCCCGATCAACAACGTCTAATTTTTGCAGGAAAGCAACTTGAAGACGGCAGAACTTTGTCTGACTATAATATTCAAAAAGAATCGACGCTGCATCTTGTATTACGTTTGAGAGGTGGCGAACCATATCAAATATTTATTAAAACTTTGACTGGAAAAACTATTACGTTAGATGTTGAAGCAAATGATTCGGTTGAGGCAGTTAAACAAAGAATTCAAGATAAAGAAGGAATTCCAGCTGACCAACAGCGTCTAATTTTTTCGGGTAAGCAACTCGAAGATGGTCAATCTATGAGTGATTATAATATTAATAAGGAATCGACTCTACATTTAGTGTTACGCCTAAGAGGAGGTATTTAAATTATTATATCAAATATAGATTATAATATGTATTTTGACGTCATTAAATATCTATTATTATTTTATAACGTATGAGTTGTTGTGAGACAAATATTAATTTATTATTATTAAATATAAAATCACAAACTAGCATAGAGGACGCAACTGTAACTAATAATTATGACGAAATAGAAATGTTACTAAAGCAAGGGATAACAATATTTAAATTTACTGATTGTAAAATGATAAATACTCATTATAAAACTGCTGTATATAACGGCTTAATAAACAATTATTATGGATATGCTAATATATTTAATTTATTGACACAATTAATACAAAACGATACCGAATTATTAAATTTAAGCACTACCGATCCAAATTATATTAATATTGTCCAACCAATGTTTGACACATTTAAATTTTTCATGACATTAAATTGTGTATTTTGTGCATCAAATAGCACAAATATTAATATATATAGTGAATTAACATTTAATTTTAACGCTATCAGTACATATTTTGGTCTTAATCCGAACGATATAGTAACAACGTACACAACATTAATAACAAATTTATCAGCATTATATATATCTGGAACGTATGCGCCAAATGTCAATAACATTGACGTAAACGTATTAAAAAGTAATTCTGAATTATTATGTGCAAATGCAGGTACAATATTAGGTAATTATATGGACATTACTATGATACCCTTTCAAGATTTATCTGCGTGTTCTGATTTGATGAAACAAATGTTAGATTTGAATAGTTGGTATATAATAAATTTTAATATTAACGTGTTGTTACTAAATGAACAAATGTATGAATCGTATAGATATTATTTTAGTAAAATACATTCAGAAAATGCAGTTGTTATAAAATCAGCTGCGAATAATGTGTTGGCATTAATTGAATTAATTCATACAGTTAATAATGATTACATCGATATTAATTATAAAAATGCACTGACAAATAGTTCATTATTATCGTTAACAATAAATCAAAAATGTTATGATCCCGCAAATATAATAGCATCATTAATAGAAAAAGGTGTGACTATCAATTTAACAAGTAACATTATTGTCGATTTATTAAAAAACAATTTTATCAATTCGATAATAGAAATATTAGGAACACCAAGTCTCACAAAAACAGAAATACTTGCCAATTTAAGTTCAAATTTAAGTATGTATTGTATGTTAATGTCGTCAGATGATCTTAAAACGACAGAAAGAATTCAAATATTAAAATTATTGTTAGCCAAAGATATAATAGATTATGGAGATCCATTTATGGTATTGATATCTGAATCAATGTCAAGCGATCTTATAAAAATATTAATTGCAGAATCGCAACAAGATTTAACCGGAACGATAACGTTGGAGTTAATTAATTATTGTGTAAGACACGGGAAATATGAAGAACTTGATTTAATATTAGAATATAATAACATAATTGAGTCATCAATATTAAATAATTTGACCATTGAATATTCAAAATTACCAATATTTGTATTATTATCGACATGCCAAAAAAATAAAGATAGAATTTTAGACGTGTTAATAAAATATAACGCTGATATTAGTTCTGTAAATTTAGACGGACAAACTCCTTTATTTTTGATGTGCAAACAAGGATACACAAAGCTTGCACAAAAAATTTATGCAAAGGAACCAAGTACAATACAAATATTTGATAATCGCAATGACACATGTTTAACCATAACGATAAAAAATTATCACATCGAAACCATAAAATGGATAGTCACAATGCAAACGAATAGTATTATAAATATAGTTGACGGAAATATGATGACACCGTTGATGATTGCATGCTCGATGAAACATACGGTTCACCGCATGGTGCAATGTTTATTAGAAAATATTTTAATTGATATAACTATAACAAATGATGATAAGGATGCTCTTTATTATTTAATTATTAATAAAAAAATATGCGAACTGTCAAAAATAAAAACGTTAGAACTATTATTACAAAAAGGAAGCACAATAACTTCCCAAATTTTAATTAAATCAGTTGAGATGGATTTATATGGAATTGTCGTGATACTGATGAATTATTTAATTAACATTGGAGAAATTGATGTTGGATATGAAACGATAGAAAAGTATGCGTTAAAAAGTTGTTCATGTGATGTAAAGATAAAAGTTAATAATTGTGAACCTAATTTTTATACTTTAGTTGTTGTGTATGTACGTGAAAATATACATAAACGTTGCGATTATGGCGGAATAAAAATAAATGTTGATAATTGTGACGATAGCATTAGCGTTACATCTGATCGCACACATACATCAAGCACAACCGCAACGTCAGATATATGTAATACATCAAACGATACAGAATCTTGTCGAAGTGGAAAAACGTCAAATGATTTGTTAATGATCTCATCAATGGCATCAAAAAAAAAACATCATAAGAAAAAATGTTAATAGTTGGTCATTTTATAGTGCAAAAAAATTGAATTATTAATCTTAGTTAAATATTTAAAGATATATGTGTATGTATATAAAATAACATGATGCATAATAAAAATATGCATAATCCTAACGTAAATAACGGATGTGATAATGAACGCCATCATAATGGTGGTCATAATGGTCATAATGGTTATAATGGTAATAATAGTCACAATGGTCATAATGGACACGGTGGTCATAGTGGTCACAATAATAATTATAATCGTAATAATGGATATGTTAATGGACACGGTGGTCATAATGGTCACAATAATAATTATAATCGTAATAATGGATATATCAATGGTCGTAATAATAACGACAACAATAAAAATTATGATTCAAATATTACTAGACAACTTGTGAATTACATTTATTCATCAGTTGAAGTATCAAAATATAAATATTATGTGTTAAAAACGGAAGAAGATTTACAAATGTTAGATGTTCAAAAATGTAAAGTTTCTGCAAATTATACTGGAGCTAGTTGTCTATTATTATTCATTAAAATAAAAGATAAAAATTATTCATGTTTGATTGACAGAAAAAAATTGAGCTACAATTTATCACAAATAGATTATGATTCGCTCAGAATATTAAATGTGCGAGTTGCATTGGACCAAACTATTTACGATGGTTCGATATTTGACGGCACATACATAACGCATGGAACGAAAAAAACATTTGTTATATCTGATTGTTATCGTTTTAGAGGAAATGATATGACACATGATCAACTTCCAATAAAATTATTAAATATAAAATCATATATGGATGCAACGTATAAAACAAATAATATAATAAATACAATAGATTTATGCATAAATAAAATATATGAACTTGGTGAAACTGAAAAACTAATAACAACTGAAATACCAAAAGCAAAAAATATGCAAATTCGCGGACTAGTATTTCATCCTACATTATCGGGGACAAAATTAATATTTTTATTTAACAATAATCAAACAAATGGAACAGATAACAATAATTACGCATATATAAATCTCAATAAAAATAAAAATGATAATAAAAATGACAACAAAAAACAAATTTCATATATATGTAAGACAAAAGATGAAATATTTGTAACGCTAGAAATAAAAAATACATCAATAATTGATGTATATAAATTATATGCTGTTGAAGAAATAACAAATAATGATAAATTAAATAAAAAAGTAATATATAAAATAAAAAAATTGGGAATAGCATATATTCCCACGAAAGACTGCAGTCATATGTGCAGATCATTATTTTTAGATATTAGCGTTATACCTGATGTCAAAACAAGAATTCTCGTCAAGTGTAAATTTGATCAAAATAAAAGTAAATGGATACCCGTTGAAAAAGAAACCATTCAACGCAGACCATCATCAGTTAAAGAAATAGAAAAATTTATGGACGTAATTGAAGACACAAATTCAGATAGTGAATAATGTTCAAAAAAATGCAACAATGGCTGTAATATTATCAGTTGAACCTTTATTTATAGCATATTCTGCTAATTTTTTGGCTACATTTGTTTGCGAAATTTCTTTTATTTTTTTTCCGGTGACATCACAAGCATTCATAATAACAAAATTAACAACTTCTTGATTTGTTAAAACGTCCCACAATCCGTCACATGCAATGACAATAAATGTATCAGCATCCGTTAATTTATATTTAAAAATTTCGGGTATATTTGTGACATATGGTTCTGCATTTATGTCACCAAATGCACGTGATACAGATAAATCACCAACGCGCCAATCATCACCTTTATCACGATAAATAGTTCCACCTAATGTTTCTATGCGTTTTTTTTCTTCAGGCCAGTTAGGTTTATGATCTTTTGTTAACGGTATGGAAAAATTATCGCGGCACATAACGCAACGTGAATCTCCTGTATTTAATATTTGTAAATATGTTTCGTCATCTTTTTCATATTGAAATACAATTAAACATGTTGAACCACAATAATTTGTAATATTTAACCATTTTTTTCTTAGAGATGTTTGAATATGTTTATATGCATTGTTAATCATATTATTTGATAAAGGAAATGACAATGATTTTTTCATAAATATTTCGGGCATAGTTTTTGCTAAACATTTGGACACATGTTTGCCACCATGACCATCATAGACAGCAAACATATTAATATTTGCTTTATCGATTTCGCGACATGTAATTTTTTTAGGTTTCATATTTAATATTATATTATGAGTATCCTCATTTTGATCTCGTTTTCCACGTAAACTTACAGAATGAATATTCATTATATTTATGTTATTATAGCACTATAAAAAAAACTGTAATCTCAATATCGTGAATATGTATTAATTATTGACAATGCATAAATTTCCATCTATTATTTTACCATTTCCTATTATAATTATATTTTCATTGTCAATTTTAGTCACCGTAATTTTATCACCTATATTTGCACATAAAGGTTTATCTAAGCTCAATATCATACTTCCATTTTTTGATATTTTTTTTACAATTGCGTTATTGTTACATGCATTGTAATTAATCATTATATTATCTTTATTATTTATTTTTATATTTTGCACATTGTTATATTTTATTTTTATGTCTTCATAAATTTCATCTTTATTATCTAGAGATACAGCAACATTTCCAATAATTTTATCATTTGCAACAAACGATGGGTCAATTGTTGTACCCACGCCTATTAAACCACCAGATATGGCGGATATGATGTCTGTTTTATCAGAATTTATAGATAATGCGGTCGTTTCAAATGGAGTGCATATGAAACGTTTTGTATCTAAATCATCTGGATTATATTCTAAATTTTTTTTTATATATCCTGGCTTTATTAATATTTTGTCACCAACTGACAATATTCCTTGAGTAATGCTTCCTCCAATGACACCTCCTTTAATTTCATCATATTTTTCATTTATTTTATTAATATTAAATGACCTAACAATAATCATTTTAAAATTTTTATCCACAAGTTTATCTTCAAATGTTGGCAACGGTCGTTCAGCTATATATTTTAATAACAAATCTATGTTAACATCAAAATTTGCAGACAATGGAAGTATATTTGATTGTTCAACAGATGTATCACATAAATCGTCACGAAATTTTTCTAATATTTGTGATGCTTTATTTTGTTCCATAAGATCAATTTTATTCATACACACAATAATATTTGGTAATTTTAAAATTTTTAGGGCGATTAAATGTTCTTTAGTTTGCGGTGCTGGAATTTCAGGGTTGTTACATGCCTCCACCAATATTGACGTGTCCATTATACTCGTTCCGTTTAACATCGTTGAAGTAAATAAATTATGTCCAGGACAATCAATAAAACTTACGTGTCGAACTAAATTACATTCGATGTCATCATTACAATCGGGACATAATAGTACTACAACTGACGATGGCGATGACTTATAACATTCGGGTTCTGGACACATTGGACATTTAAATATTTTTGCATTTGCGTAACCTAATCTAATTGTCACGTTTTGTTTTTTTTCAGATGAATGTTGTTGTGTTGTTTTTTTTGTTATTTTTTTGACAATTGTGCTTTTACCGTCAGCAACATGTCCAACCATACCAATATTTTCGATAGGTTGATTTTTCATTGATTATGCAATACTAATCATTTTATTAATACTCTATTTAATTTAAGCTATTGTATTCCATTTAAATATGAGAATTTAAATACAATTTCATTATTCAATTTTATTATTGTATAAACATAGGTTTTTCGCCGCTTCCATCATATCCATAAACATTTCCTTCAGGTATAAACACGCCACCATTTTCCACACCGTCATTTTCATATATGCGAAGACTATCAACCACATAATTACCACCCGTTCCCTTCTGTACGTAATATGATGACATTGAAGTTTTATCAACAATAGGTTCTCTAATACATCCAGGATTATGATGTGTTAAATTATCAAATATATCTTTTATTTTTTTTCCATTATTATTGACATCATCATCATCATATCCATTGTCATTTTTGTTCACGTCAGTATTTTCGGCTAAATACATTTCATTTAATTTATCAACAACATCACCATCACCAGTATCATTTGAGTTAACATTAATTTTGTCATCAAAATAAAAATAATTTTTACGAAATTTGTTTGAATCTACTTTTCCAGTAGGTGCGCATTGTGTATTTCCGTTATAAACATATTCATTTAAATAATTTTTAATAATGTCGTCACCTGTATTATTGCCGCCACCGCATATATTCATATTGCAGTACATATTATTTTCTCGAACATAATCGTCAGGTGCATCATATGTATCATGATCATCACTATTTTCAGCTTTTGATTCATCTTCTGATTCAGCTTTTGATTTAGCTTCTGATTCAGTTTGTGTTTCATCGTACAATGATTTTTCATATGCAGGTTCTTCGTATGGCAATCCTCTGGAGTTTGCACTTTTTTGTGATTGTGATTGTTGTGATTGTTGTGATTGTGGTTGCGGATATGGTTGTGGTTGCGGATATGGTTGTGGTTGTTGTGATTGTTGTGATTGTTGTGATTGTGGTTGCGGATATGGTTGTGGTTGTTGTGATTGTGATTGTTGTGATTGTTGTGATTGTGGTTGTTGAAATTTCAACACGTCAGGAATTTCAATGTCAAATATATTAAGTATTTTGGTTGCGCAATTTGCGAAAGAACAATTATTTAATTTATGTTTATCATTTTTTGTTACTAAACATAACAGAAACGCAATAATGACACCGTAAAATATTAATTTAATTAATTCTGAAATGTTCATTTATATTATACACAAACAAATAAATAATTGTTAAATTTTATGAATTATTTATGTCAACAAAAAATAAATTATATAGAGATTTCATATAACGGAACATTGGATGATATCTGAATTTGCGAAATGTAATAAACATGATGTGCCTATGTTTAAATTGATAATGTTAATTGCTATATTTATTATTTGCTTGCACATTTACAAAAAAAATAAGAAGAAAGAAGTTCATGAAAATATGATAAATATTGAACCCGTAACAAATCCAACATGGAACAGAAATAAATGCAAATATATTATGAATAATGTTATGACGGATGTTTTAAATGACTATAATATTAGTAAATCTAATAATGAAAATGTTGACCTAATGTTTCCTTGTTTATATAATGAAACGTCAAATGAAATATCTCAAATGAAATTAAGTTCAAATAAAAATGAAAAAATATTTATAATAAATAACGGAGATCAACTTGTTGCTAAAAATTTATTATGGGAACATATGGTATCACATTTTGGGTTGAATATAGCATCAACTATGATGCCAATGACGTATATATTATACAACACTTCTGATTTAATTAGATTTAAAAATGAACATGTTCGGAACGACATATATATAATGAAAAAAAATATTCAACAACAACAAGGATTAAAAATAACAAACAATTGTAATGATGTAGTAAGCGGGTATAAAAATGGTTATGTTATTGTGCAAAAATTACTTCAAGATGCATATGTAATACCTGATAAGACAAATGATGGCATCATAAATAGGAAATTAAATATGCGATATTATATATTAGTAATATGTAAAAATGGGAATGTTGATGTATTTGTTCACAATAATGGATTTATGTATTATACACAAGATTCTTTTGAAAAAGGGACTACAGATATGTCAAAAAATGTAACGACCGGATATTTCAAGGATAGATCTGTATATTCTCGAATTCCTTTGACGAGACATCAATTTTGGGATTATTTAGATGACACAAAACGAAATAATTTAAATAAAATTGAAGCAAATTTAAGAAATCAAAAATTAAAAATAAGCAATATTGTTTCAGATAGGATAATAAATTTAATAAAAAATGTATTTTTATCGATGATAGGAAATATATGTACGCAAAAAAACAACGCAAAATGTAATAAATCTTCTAATATTGATGGACACGTTACATTTCAGTTATTCGGTGCAGATATAGCACTAAATGATGAAATGTATCCAACCATAATGGAAGTAAATAAAGGACCAGATTTAAATTCAAAAGATGAAAAAGATAAAAAAATTAAATATAAAGTTACATCCGATATTTTTAGAACAATTAAAATTATTAATGATGATGATAAAAATGGATTTGAAAAAATATTAGATTATCATGATGGATTAATAAATAGAGATTAATTTATTATTCAGAAAAGCTAAATATTACCGTTAGCTGTTAACCTTTGGCATTATCGTTAGCTGTTAACCTTTGGCATTATCGTTAGCTGTTAACCTTTGGCATTACCGTTAGCGTATTATGCAACGATAATTGAAGGTGAATTACATAAATAGTTGTTGACAATAAACAAAACAAAAACCGCAAAAAAGATGCTCATTATGACATCGTAATAATATTCAGTTGTTTTATCGAGCATATATTTTTATAGCATAAATTAATTTATTTATCACAAAAAAAATATTCATCATCATTTTTACATGATGAACATGTTTTTTTTCTTGTTTTTTCAATAATATCAATAGACGGTGCATTAATATAAATATAAAACATGCCGATATAAATAATAAAAATAAAATATGACAAAATAATTTTCATTGTATAATAATGAAAATTATAATAAAATAAAAATATGATGTTAAAATTAGGAAAAAATTAAAGATGTTGCATTATTTAATCCTGTCTGATTATATGATTCACCATACCATAAATTATCCATGTTAGTATTCATAGGTTCGGTGAATGCATTGGTCCATAATGGTTTTCCGGTTATTTGTTCATCATTGTGCACCTCAAGAACATCTTCGTTATCTTTTATAAAAGAATTGACATCAAATGATAATGATTTTTTTTCAAGATTAATCAAAATATTTTCTTCTTCTTTCTCTTTTTTAATTTGCAATTCTTTATTTTTTTTAATTTTAGCTTGTTTTTTTTTGTCCTTGATCTTTTCGTTAATTGTCGTAATATATTGTGCATATAAAAACAACATTATCATAAAAAATAAAATAAAAAAAAACATGTTTGGTAATATAAAATTTTCATATAAATTATTGAGAGCAATATTTGACGGAATTAGTTGTGCATTAATTTGCGCATTGTTAATGTTGTTTATATTTAACGCTTCATGTATATGTTGTATCATATCATCTGAAATAAGACGCGGATTAGATTTGGAAAAAAATTCCATATGGTAACTTATATTTTTCATTAACATATAAATTTTACATATATAACTTATAAATTGATAAAATTGGTATGATAGTTATAATATAAATGATGTCAATGTATTTAAAAAAATATGAATTATTTAAAGTATATCAAAAATTTTAAATGAACAAAAAATACAAACAAAATAAGCCATTAAACGTTATGGAGCCTAACATAATAAAAAAAATTAAGGAGATAGAAAAAAATTGCAATTTTGGTGTGATAATTGATGAAAGTAAAAAAAATTTATGGATAAAAATTTTTGACTCATTTATGTATGATACACATGTGATAGATGCGCATAACAAATATATTGATAAAACAAATATTCACTTTATGCATAAACATGATGAGAAGAACACAAATAGAATTGTATTGTTAGGACGACAAAATATAGAACACGTGGAATCTTATAATGTTAAACATGTGTGGATAATATTAAATGAATTGCCGATCGATATGATATTTAATGCGAAATATATGGTTCTGTTAAAAAATCCATCGGTTAGTGTATCAATTAATATATTTGATAAGCACGACTATAATTATGATAACATTACAATGATACAAAGCGCTGATAAATTAGTAGATGCACCTGAAAATATTAAAAATAATGAATGCGTAATTTGCAAAGACAAAGCTATCAACACAATAAAAACAAAATGTGAACATTATTTTTGTTACGATTGCATAATAAAAAATTTTAAATTTAATAATACGTGTCCACTATGTAGAAAAATAATAGATGATAAATCATTGTCACACATAGAAATAATAAATAAAAATAAATACGAATATATAAATTCATTAATTATAAAATATGGACAAAATGAAAAATTATTGTTTTGTTCAGTTCATAATAAATATTTTATGGAACATTTTTTAAATAAAAATATTACAGTAAAAACATATAACATATGGCGTAAAAATAATACAGGATGCACATTTATGAATCCATCAAATATTAATAATTATATAATGACTGACGTGAACAAAATTATATTGCTCGATGATGAGATAACAAAAAATATTTTAGAATTAATGAAAATGACTAATTGTGTCACCTGGTATTTAAATACACGCAGTTAATGTATTATAATATTATAATAAATAATATTATGATATGAGAAAGAGAGAAATAATAATGGATAATTGTGTTCTAATAAAAAAAATAGGATTTGGATCATTCGGTGATGTATATTTGGCACGAGACAGTGAATCTAAATTTATTGCTGTCAAAATGGAAAAAAAATCAACTAAAAAATCTAGATTAAAACAAGAATTTAAAATGTATAAAATAATAAAACAATCTGGTTTTACTAAAGGATTGCCAGAAGTTTTTTGTTATATGCAAACAGATGATTATAATATAATGACAATGGAACTTCTCGGGGCAAATTTGAACACTTTAATGATGAAAAATAAAGGTTCATTTGATCTAAATACGGTTTTAAAATTAGGTATAGAAATAACAACGTTACTCGAAAAATTTCACAGTGCTGGATTCATACATCGAGATATAAAACCAAATAATTTTTTAGTTGGACAAGAAAATAATAAACATATTGTGCATATAATGGATCTTGGTTTATCAAAAAAATATACACAAAGTGACGGGACTCATATGTCATTAAAATCTGATAAATCATTGGTAGGAACAGCACGATACACAAGTGTTAATATTCATATGGGACTTGAACCATCAAGACGTGATGATCTAGAATCTGTGGGATATATGCTTGTATATTTTTTATTGGGTTCATTACCTTGGCAAGGATTAAAAAAAGATAAAAATGTTGATCATATAGAAAAAATAGGTCAGACAAAAATACACGCAAATATAAAAAAAATGTGTAAAGATATACCTCCATGTTTTCATGAATATATAAATTATTGCAGAAATTTAGGATTTGCATCGTCGCCTGATTATTCTTTTCTAAAATCATTATTTTTGAAAGAAGCAGATAAATATAAAATAAATCTCAAATATTGTTGGTGAGTTAAGTTAAAATTCGTCAAGAATATTAAATTCTTTTTTGCTTTGTGTGGACATATTATATTCAGTTGATCTTGATTCAAAAAAATTTGTTTTGCTCGGTATACCGATTGTGTCCATGAATGGAAAAGGATTCGTCTTATTATATATTTTAGCATATCCAAGAGTAACCAATAAACGGTCTCCGATATATTCAATATATGTGTTCATTAAGTCTGAATTCATTCCAATGAATTTACACGGAATAGCGTCAACAATAAATTCTTGACTAATAAGAACAGCCTCGCTCATTATTTCATGAATTATGTTTGTGTCAAGTTTATGAACAAGTTTTGAATATAGTAAACATGCAAAATCTGTATGTAAACCTTCATCTCGTGCAATTAATTCATTTGATTTTATTAGTCCGGGCATCATCATTTTTCCTTGGCATCTATATTTTTTAATCCAATATATAGATGCAAATGCACCACTGAAAAAAACACCTTCAACAATAGCAAAAGCAATTAATCTGTACGCAAAACGTTTGTCACTTTCAATCCATTTAAATGACCAGTCCGCCATTTTTTTAATTGCAGGAATAGTTTTAATGGCATCAAATAAATATTTTTTTTCTGCTGGGTCTTTAATGATATTATCTAATAATAAAGAATATACCTGTGAATGTATATTTTCCATCATCATTTGCCATGAATATGCAACTTGTGCTTCCATAATTTGTATATCTTTTAAAAATCTGTCACGTAAATTAAAATTAACAATACCATCGCTTGCTGCAAAAAATGCTAAAATCATTTTTATGAAATGTTTTTCGTTTTCGTCAAAAGACATATAATCTTTGTTGTCTTCTGAATAATCAATTTCTTCTGCTTTCCAAAATGCAAGTTCCTGTGTTTTATATGCATCCCATATATCTTTATGAATTATAGGAAATGTTGTGAATCTCATATTTTCTTTTTGTAATATAGGTTCGTCTAAATCATATTCAGCTTCTAATTTTTGCTCAGCGCCTGAAGATTTATTTGGAATATCATCATTTTGTTCAACAGTTAATTCATCTTGTTCATCATCATAAATATTTTCAATTAATGTTGTTTTTTTGTGGTGCGACATGGATATATTATAATAAATATTATGTTTTTATGTTATTATTATCACGATATATAATATAAATTTCAATATTTTTACTATTTAATGAAATATCGTTGCTGTATTTTTTAATTAGACAAATTTTATGGATATGATTATGTGATGTACAAATGAGTACTATCCATGTATAAATTCATATAAACATATAAAATTGAATATTAAATATCCTAATGAAAAACTGCATAAATTATAACACACAAAGAGACGCAATGAATACTATTAATGATACATTACAAGGATCCATCATATCATTTGATAAATGTGCCGACATAATTGGCACGATATTGGATAACAATATATCAGACACACATAAGTTTATTAATAAAAATGTCGTCAAACAAAATATCATAAATATGATAAGCGATGACATGACACATCAAAAATTATATAATTTTATTGCGGATTATTGTGCGAGCAAAATAAGTGTTCATCCTGACTATAATATGATTGCTTCAAAAGTTAGCATAGATTATTTGCACAGTGTAACATCAAGCGATTATATGCATATTGTGACAACATTATATGACAGAGACACACCATTAATATCAAAAAAAGTTTATGACGCTGTTAATCAACATTCATATGCAATTCAAAATGCATTAGATTACAATCGTGATTATGAATTAGATTATTTTGGAATAAAAACATTGGAAAGATCATATTTAATTCGCATGCATAGTGATTCTTCTAAATCTCTGAGTGAAGGTAAAATAATGGAACGACCCCAACACTTATTTATGCGTGTTGCATTATGTATTCACGAATGTGATATTGATTCAGTGATTGAGACATATGATTTATTATCAAATAAATATTTTGTACATGCCACACCGACTCTATTTAACGCAGGAACCACAAGACAACAATTGAGTTCATGTTTTTTGTTGAATTTTAAAGATAGCATTGAAGGAATATCGCACGGTATTGGTCAAACAATGTCAATAAGTAAATATGCTGGCGGAATTGGAATATCATTAAATGATATTCGCGGAAAAGGATCTTTGATAAAAGGAACAAATGGTTTTTCAGATGGAATTGTGCCATTATGTGTCGTATTAAGTAAAATTGCAAGATATATAAATCAAGGTGGGAAGCGTAAAGGTTCAATAGCAGTGTATACAGAAACATGGCATTCTGATATTTTTGATTTTTGTGAACTAAGAAAAAATACAAAAGATGAAGACAGTGTTGCGCGAGATTTATTCCTTGCTTTGTGGGTACCAGATTTATTCATGAAAAGAGTTGAACAAGATGGAAAATGGTCATTAATGTGTCCAAATGAATGTCCTGGTTTAACTGAAGCATATGGCGATGAATTTAAAAAATTATATGAAAGTTATGAAGAAAAGGGACGTTATAAAAAACAGATCAATGCGCGAGAATTATGGTTTCACATAATGGATGCTCAAAATGAAACAGGCATGCCATATATGCTATACAAAGATAATGTTAATAATAAATCGAACCAAAAAAATATTGGAACTATAAAATCGTCGAATCTATGTGCTGAAATAATGGAATATGCGGGTAATGACGAAATTGCGGTATGTAACCTAGCATCGTTATGTTTACCAAAATATGTATCAACTGATCATGAAGGTAAAAAATACTATGATTTTAAAAAATTAATGGAAGTATCCAAAGTGGTCGTCCGTAATCTAAACAAAATAATTGATATTAATTTTTATCCTGTCAAGGAAACTAAAAATTCAAACGAACGTAATAGACCTATTGGAGTTGGTGTTCAAGGATTAGCTGATGTTTACAACATGATGGAATATTCGTTTGACTCTAAAGAAGCAATGGCTTTAAATAAACAAATATTTGAAACAATTTATTATGGTTGTGTTGTTGCATCTAATGAATTAGCAATAAAACAAGCGCCATATCAAAAATTTAAAGGTTCACCATTTTCTGAGGGAAAATTACAATTTCATTTGTGGAATAAATCAGTTGACGATATGGACAAAACATTAAACTGGAATTGGAACGAATTAATTGAAAGCATTAAAATGCACGGAACACGAAATAGTTTAATTACAGCACTTATGCCGACGGCATCAACTGCTCAAATTATGGGAAATTATGAAAGTTTTGAACCAAGGATGTCAAATATTTTCACTCGTTCTACATTGGCAGGAGATTATCTCGTAATGAATGAACATCTTGTGAATAAATTAATAAAATTAAATTTATGGACAGAAGATATTCGATTAAAATTAATAGTGTTCAATGGGTCGATTCAAAATATTTCAGAAATTCCTGACGACGTTAAACAAATTTATAAAACTGCATTCGAAATGAAACAAAAAATAATTGTACAACAATCTGCTGATAGAGGATGTTTTGTTGATCAAAGTCAATCAATGAACTTATTTATTGAAAAAGCAAATTATGACGTGCTACAGTCCGCGCATTTTTATGGTTGGAAAAATGGATTAAAAACAGGGATGTACTATTTACGTTCACAACCTGCAGTTAATCCATTGAAATTTGGAGTCGATGTTGAAGTCGTAAGGAAACTAACACAAAATCAACCTAAAAATATAGCTGAAAAAAAAATAAAATTTCCTCGGCGCAATAAAATTAATGCAAACGATAAAAAAACTAATACAAATGATAATGCCAATGGTAGAGTTTTTTCAGAATGCGAAATGTGCAGCGGATAATTTAATGTTTGATTAAATATTTTAAACATATATAATATCATACTATGGAAAACTTAGACATAACTAATGTTGACGATATAATAAAATTTATTAATGAACCTAAAAATAATGAATTTAATGTTAACGGCAATAATATAATTCATTTATTGATAACTCGATTAGATACCGATAACGATTTTATTATTACGACGCTATTAAAGAAGTTTAATAATTTATTTTATAAAATAAATTTTGATGGATATACTCCTTTTTTTATGATGTGTCGGTATGGTAAATATATTTTAGCACAAAAATGTTTAAAAATTGACTCACTATTGGCATCACAATTATCTGTCGAGAATGAATCTATTTTATTTTATTGTGCAGATAATTTTGATTTTTTTAAGTGGTGCATCACAAATTATAATGATAATATTGATTTGAATATAGTTGCACGTGATGATCATACATTATTAACCTTTTTAACTGACAAAAATAGTAAATATGATGAAATAATGAAATTTATATTCGGCACCAAAAAAATCCTACAAAAATTTGATTTCAATAAGAGTACGACAAATGTACCAGTATTAACATATTCAATTATATCAAAAAATCAAGTTATTTTTGATTTACTGATTAACGTGGACAATATTGATGTTAATATATTTGATAAACATAAAAAGACGCCGTTATATTACGCGATAGTTACAAACAATATAAATGTGGTTAAAAAATTAGTAAAACATCGAAACGTTGATATAAATTATTCTTGTTTGACAGATTCATGCAATCCATTGCATGTTGCTTTGAATAAAAAATATTTTGATATTGTTGACGTGTTGATAAAATATAATGTCGACCTGGATAAAACTAACAGCATGTTAAATAACTCTGGACATATAATTATGTCTATGTATAAAACCTTAAAAAATACAAAAAATAAAATATTCATAAATATTGTAAATAAAATTTTAAAAAATTGTGACATAAGATGCATGAATATAAATGGAAAATCTGTTGTCGACATAATAAATGAACATAATTTTGTTGAATTAAAAAATATTATTAAAAAAAATAAACATTTTAAGAAATTAAACAATACGCGAAAAAAAGAAAATAACCAAATTATTATTCCAAAATATATTAAACCACACAAACAAAATTTTGGGTTATTTAATTCAAATATGCTTCACAGTTTAATTTATAATCTATGCATGATACAAAAATATGATAATTTATTTATGCCGTCACAATATTTTATTAATGATAAACATATGACTGATGAACGCAAATTATCAATGTATGTCGATATGTTTAACACGAGTGATTTATTAAATAATTATATTGTGACGATACATGATATTCTATATGAATTAACTCCATATGTTTTATTGTGGAATAATAAAAATAATAATATGTTTCCCGAAAATGCAAAAATATATTACGACAATTTAAAAAATTCTGATAAAGTTAGATTTATAACGACGAAATTAACACTAATAACTGACGATAATGTTTCTCATGCAAATATTTTAATTTATGATAAAAAAAATAATATTCTTGAACGTTTTGAACCGTACGGATATTATATTATGCTCGATAATGATGCACTCGATGATAAAATATATGAATATTTTAAATACATATATAACAAAAATATAACATATGTAAAACCAAAAGATTATTTGAATAAAATAAAATTCCAAACATTGAGCAATGATATGAATATAAATGTTAAAAAATTTAATGATCCTTATGGATATTGTTTAGCGTGGACATTATGGTACCTCGAAATGAGATTATTAAATCCTGAGGTATCATCTCAAAATATCGTGACGGAATCATATAAAAATATCATAAGTGAATATGGAAACACACAAAATGCATTAATTGATTTTATTCGAGATTTTTCACATACACTTGATAATGCCAAAAATAATTTTTTATTGAAAGAAATAAAAATAAATAAAAATAATTTGTACGACGTGTCACTGTCGTCAAATGAAAAAATAATAAAAAAAATAATGGACTGGTTTAATAAAGCGAAACATGATAAATTATAAAGTTAACATTTTATAGGACGTGTTTTTTATTTTGTCTAATGTGTCACCAAACATATGTTTTTTTGTGTTTGAATAAAATGGAATGATTATGACAAGTCTACGATTTCCTTTTGTTTGACGTGATATTTTATGGTACGTTACAGAACCATTATATAAAACACCCTGCCCTAATTTTATTGGTATCGTATCAATTTTACGCGTCTTGTTATTTTTAATCATAAATTCGGACGTATTGTGCGCATCAACCAATATAGGTATGACTAATGTATATCTTGTACCAACTGTAAAATTGTTGTCGTAATGCCAATCTATAAAATCATTTTCGTCCTCATATAATCTTGAAAATATTCTGTATTTGTCATTTTTATTTCCATAATAAACTTGTTCGCCAACTGATTGAGATATAATATTTTGAAGAATTTTGTTTTCATAAAATTGTTGTATATTGTAAGGCAATTGATTATAATTTAATTTTTTTCCTTTTGCATTATTAAAATTTAATTTTGGATTCAGCACGGTTCCATTATTTCTCAAAATATTTTCCAATTCATTTATATATTTTTGTGGTGGCATTTGTACGTTGACGATATAAATTTTTTCATTGTTGTTTTTACATGAATAGAATAATTTTCCTTTATAATAAATAATTATTAGCGGTAAAATTAACAACGATAATATAAATAATATGACGTGAAATTTTTTTAACATAACATACCATTCATTCACATATAATATTAATGATATTTATAATTTGACCGTTATTTTGATATTTTATTATTTGTTTCATATTTTTGCATTATTTTACACCCTTGAAGTTTTAAAATGGGACAATTTTCTAAATATATTGTAATATGAATAAACATAAAACAGAAGATTATAAAATGAGTGCTGTTAAATATTATCTAAAAAATAGTATTAGTTTAGAAAAAGTATGTGAAATATTTGATTGTAAAAAACAATCATTATCAAGATGGGTTGAACGCTATGAAAAAGAAAAATCTATAAAACGTCATAGTAGAAAACCAGTTTCTTATAAAATTACTAATGAACATGTTAAATATGCTTTAACATTATTAAAAAATAATCAACAAATTACAATGACTGAATTAGTTAAATTAATCAAAAAGAAATATAAAGATTTTGATATTACACCGCAATGGTTAGGTAAAGTTTTACGAGACAATAATAAAACAAGAAAGAGAACTAGACATGAACATTTCCCAAAAACTAGATATAATAATCCTATTGATAAAAATAAAGAATTAGATAAATTTTATAAAAAAATTAACAAGTATAAGCTCAACAAAATTATTAGTTTAGATGAAACTTCTATTAGTCCTGCTATGATTGCTGAATATTCTAGATGTCAAATTGGACAAAGATGTATAATAAAAACAGACGATAGTTTCTTTTATCGTAAATTTACTTTATTAGTTGCTATTTCTAATTCTAAATGTATAGGTTGGATATTATATGAAAAAGGAGGAATGAATAAGGAAAGATTAGTAGAATTTATGGAAAAATTTATATTCAATAAATATAAAAATCATCTTATTGTTTTAGATAATGCTGGAAGCCATAAAAACAATTATGTACAAGATGCAATAATTAATAGTGGTAATAATTATTTATTTTCTGTTCCATATACTCCCAAAACCAATCCGATAGAAATGGTATTTAATCAATTAAAATATTATTTGAAATTGAATAAGAAAGTATTAAAATTTGATGAAATAAAAGTAGAAGTAAGGAAAGCATTCACAAAAATTAAAGAAGATAATTATAAAAAATACTTTTTATATGCTTACAAAAAAGACAAATTAATTTTACCATCTAAAGAATCTACAAAAAAACGAAAACCAAAAATCTATAAAGATTAATATACTTAAAATTAAACATATATTTATTTTTAAGTATAATGCGCTATAAAAAAGAACTTTATGAAAAAGAACAAGCAGAAATAGTAGATGAAATACTAGAAATACTTTCATTAAAAGAAAATAAAATAACATTATATGAATTAGAGAATGATCTTGAAAAACAAGAAAAAATAATAAATCTAATACCAAAAATTAGAAAATATTATTCATTTAACAATATTAAAGCAGTCGGAGAACCAGAAAAAATTAAACGCCCTTGGCTATCAATTATAAAACAATTAGTAAAAGAAAGATATACTATTTCTAGTAAAGATCATAGAATATATCAGGATGATGGGGTAGTAATTAGAACAATTTTATATGAATTTCAGGATAAATTAAAATAATTTACTCCTTAACCATATATCCTTTCCATCCAAAATTAAATGATTGTTCTCTTACACTACTCCAATCTCCCCATTCAATATGTTGGTCTTCTGAAAGAGCAACATATTTGTTCCACATAGGATGAACCATATATCCTTTACCAGCAACATCACAATTGTTTGGTTCTGTGTTTATCATTTCTTTCCACCACTCCATCATAACTTCAGAAGAAACAGCACTTACTCCTATCTTCTTGATAAAAACAGGTTCTTGAATGAGACAACCCATAATCTCTTCAGGTGATAAGGTCATATCTGGACTGTAATTGTATGGTATAGTTAATCCGTCATTATTAAATGACATCCAAGAATCATCTGGAATATGAATAGCAACCATAATCGTATTTGTCAGTTTTGTGCAATTTCCTTTATCATCAAGGTCATTATCATCATCTTCCTCTTCTTCATAGTCATTATCTTTAATTTGGGATATAATATGCCAGTTGTATTGATGATCATCAAATACTTTATCAGAAATTGTATCCAAACATCTAAATAACCATTGCATAAGTTTATCATGTACATTGGTAGCTGTTTCATTCAGTTTAAATATTATTATTAATTCATTAGACTTTTTAGTACCATTCACTATTTTTTTACAAGCCATATCTTCAATTTTGTTACTTATTTCTTCTGGTAAAAAATGATTTAATGGAGACATATTATTCATATTCTATTTATATATATTACATTCATTATTCTTTAATTACTTTTTGATTGTTAATGCGTGAAAATACTTAAAATAAAAAAACTATAGTATTATATATATAAATGTATATCAAAGAAAAACCACCCGATGATTATTTCAAATGTGTGAAAGTATCATTAAAACATGTTCTCAAACATTATGATATTAATCAACCAAAAATTAACCAAACTGCAATTAAAGCACATAAAATAGTTATTCATACGCTTCAATTTATGAAATTATATTTATTAGATTATTATGAAATAAATAATAATTTACCAAAAATAGATAAAGAATTTATAAATTGTTGTATGAAAATTATATGTAAAGAAAAATCTACTGGAAGACCAGTTAAAAAAGAAATTAAAGAATTAAAAGATAAATTATCCAAATTTTACAATAGTCATTATAAACAATTATGTCAAGACGAAGAATTAGATTATACTTATATGAATACAATTTTAGATTATCTTACTATTGATATTTTAACTATGTATGAAAACAATATTAAACAACATTATATAGAATATGTTGAAAGATATATAAATGTTATTTGGGAACAAAAATTTATGATCAAACAAATAAGAAAACTAAAAAAAACAAAAAAAGATAGAGAAACAACCATTAATAAATTAAATTGTCAGTTAAGAAAAATAAAAAACGATATATTAAATATAGACGATACTGATTATAAATCAAATTCATATTATCACAAATGGATAAAGGAACAAAAAAAATTAATTATTCCAATAAAAGATAAATTTAGAAAGGATAATTTATATTATGATTTACAATGTAATCCACAAGAATATTTTCCATGTATGATTTTTATGATGAAACAAGTTGAAAAAAGAGGTTATACAACAACAAACCCATTTCCTCTGAGAAATGATATAGTTTCTAAACATATTCGTTTAGATACAACAACACTCGTACATCTTTTAATGACGAAACATCAAGGAAAAAAAAGTGACTATTTATTCAAAGGAAACTTAAAAAGATTTGAAGATGACATATGGAAATTTTTTTTCAGAACAGATAAACAATGTTTTACTAAAAAATGGTATTCATTTCATCATATGATTGAAACAGATGGAGTAAGTTGTTCTATTTTATTATTAAGAAAAGATAAGGTAGGTAAAAGAATACAAACTAATAAAATATCAAATGGAGAACAATATATAGATGAAGTAAAGGATTATTCTAAAATACAAGATAAAAAAATAGTGGGGATTGATCCAGGAAAGTGCGATTTATTATTTTGTGTTGATAATTGTAATAAAGATGCGAATGAATATAGATATAGTCAAGATAGAAGAAGAAAAGAAACAAAAAGTAAAAAATATGGAAAAATTTTATTAGAAAAAAAACAAGAGAAAATAGATGAAAAAACTATAATAGAATATGAAACAGAATTATGTAAATACAATCGTAAAACATTAGATATTGAAAAATTCAAAGAATACTGTAAAAAGAAAAATGAAATGAATTATAAATTATTTGAATTTTATGAAAAACATCTATTTAGAAAATTAAAACTAAATGGATATTGGAATAGATTAAAAAGTGAACAGAAATTAATAAATCAATTCAAAAAGAAATTTGGAGATGAGAAAGACACAATTATATGTTTTGGAGATTACGAACAGCGGAAACATATGAAATTCAAAGAACCAATAAAAGGGAAAGGAATGCGAACTTTATTTCGTAAAAATGGATATGATACTTACTTAATAGACGAATTTAGAACAAGTTGTAAATGTTCAAAATGTGATGGTGGAAATTGTGAGAAATTTATGATACGTGAGAATCCGAAACCATTCCAAGACAATCTTAGATTAGTCCATGGGTTGATCGCTTGTAAGAAGTGTTCAAATGTGTGGAATAGAGATTGCAATGGAGCAACAAACATCTACAAAATAGCTTATAATTCTATTCATAAAATAGAAAGACCAAGTTATCTATGTAGAAGTAATTTATCAGGCACATTAGACGATGTGTCAAAACCAAAATTTACACGCTCTGAAACGGGTAAACCTTGTTGATTTTTAATGGGATTTTTGTCCCATTTTAAAACTTCAAGGGTGTAAATAATGCGTATTTGGAACATTCATATTCATATTCACAATTTATAATTTTGGTTTTATTATTTTTATCATTATATTCGACGCACATTTTCATTTTACAAATATTATCGACACAATCATAAAATAAAATATCGTTGTCAATTTTTACGTGACCTTTTGAATAACGATGTGTTAAAAATGTTTGTTCCATTATTATTTCATATTATAATAATTATTTTATCTCAACAGACGACGTAAAAATTATACAGCTTATTAATCAACTTACTAAAAACTAATACACATCATGAACAAATTTATGAGCATAAAACGAAATGCAATTATGGCAAATAAAAGAAATTTATTTACAATTATTCAGCAAAATAATGTTGAATTTAGAGAGTATTTAGGAGATAATAGAACAAAATTATCACCTAGATTTAATATTGATCTACCATTTTTTCATTTTACACGCGTAATTCCGTTGTGCGAAATTAAGTTAGATATAAATGAAATATCTTGTTACGCACAAGATAATGTACCCGTTACAATTGATGGAACATTATATGTTAAAGTAAATGAGCTAGAAAAAAGCGTGTTATGATGTAGATGATTATGTAAGTGGTTCAATCGCAATTGGAACATAAACTGTCATAAGTTTAATTGGATAATTTAATTACGATTGCATAACATTTGATAGAAATACAATTAATAAACGATTAAGAGAAAATATTGGAAATGATATGAATAGTTGGGTATCGTATGTACTCGATTTGAATTACAACAATTTAATCCATCTAGTTTACAAATACAGTACCAACTAGAAAAACAAATGGAAGCAGGACGTAACAGCATAAAATGAATTAAATACTCGGGCAAATATTAGAGCAGCAGAAGGTGAAAAAATAAGTCAAATTCATATAGTAGGAGCCGAATGTAAAGCAATGGAATTTGAGACCAATGGTAAAGTATACCATATGCAATGAATCACAAAAGCAACCGAAGAACAATTATCAAAAATTGCAAGTGTGCTCGGCAGTAAAAAATCATCTACTTATTGGAAATACAAAAATTGCAGAAAGTGATAACAATAAAATATATTTTTTATATTGACAAAATATAATATTATTGCAAATGTCAATTGCAGATAATATTATTAGTGAATTTAAAAATAAATTAATTAAGTTCTAAATTGTGGTTCTAAATATTCCATCTTAAGAATATCAAATATATCTTTTTCTGATTTTATTTTAATTTGTTTATTTGTTTTTTTATTAAATAATCCATATTCGTTTAATAAATATCCTGCATTAATTGCAACGGTTCGCATTTTTTTATTAAATGAACCAGAACCCGTAAAATATAAAAGTGCTGAATAATATGATTCATATGGTACAAAACGAATGTCAATGCGTCTAACTGGAAATTCGTGCAGTTGACAAAAACCCATGAATTTTGTGTCAACATCAATTCCAGTGAGTCCATCAATTATTATTTTATGTTTCACGAGATTTTGAATAAATTTATTTAAAATTTTTGATTTTTTAATTTTATCTTTTATTTGAACGGAAGGGTTGACTAATAAAATATCGATATCATTTGACGTTGTTTTTTGTCTCCTGTATGAACCACAAATTATAGCTTTCGTATTACCGCTAACATGTTTGTGTATTTCGACATTATATTTATCAATTTCAGAGCGAGGTATTTTATCTTCATAAACACCATAATATTTTAATCCCATGTTGATGCTATTTGATACAGTTAATTTATTTTTTTTAATTGCATTTTTTAATTTATCGACGGTTGTTATTTTATAATCATCTATTAAAGATATTGCTTTTTCACGACCTATTCCATATACTTTTTCTAGTTCGCCAATATATGCTAAATATTTATCGCTTGCATGTGTTCTAATTTCTCCAAGCTTTCCATTCTTCAATATTTCATCTATTCTATCAACAGTACCCTTTCCAATTCCTGAAATGTTTTCTAATTCTTTTCCGTTTTTAATTTTTGTGGGATATTTTTGAATGACAGACAAAACATTTTTTGCATGTTTTAATCTAAATTTATTTTTAATTTTTATGGAAATATCGGTCGCATTATCGATATCATATTCAATTTGTTCAACTAATAATCTAAAATTATCAATTATGTTTAAATTCATTAATATATAATCACAAAAAAATTGAAAAATAATGAATAATTAATTGATGAAGATATTATTGACTAATAAACTAATAAACTAATAAAACACATATATTTTACTAATATGGAAAAACAATCATATAAAAATGTGTCAAACGTTGACCAAAAAATTATTGATGATAATGTACGAATTACTGTTCCAAACGATGCATCACCAAATGACAGTGCTGAAAATGATTCAGTACAACGAACTACACCAACAATAAATTTACCATACTTGACTCAAATTGAATCGAAAGTTGAAGAAAAAGAAGATACGTTAGAAGAAAGAGAATTAAAAAGGAAAAACGTAACTGTACTTGGATTATCTGGATTGCAAAACATAGGAAATACTTGTTATATGAATGCAGTAATACAATGTATATCTTCTATGAAATATTTTACGGCATGTATGATCAATGAAAATATATATGAACGCGAATTTTACTCACATTTATTTTCAAACGTAACTCAAAATTTAGCGGATGATAAACGAAAAAAACAAAAATTAGAAGATGATGCAGAAGTTACTATATCGGGCCACGAAAGAAACACTAAATGTGTATGTAGTGTTACGGGACAATTACAAAAATTATTAAAAACTATGTGGAATGGAAATAACATTGTTGTTCCTAAAACATTTAAATACACATTAGGTATTAAAAATGAAATATATCGAGGATTTTCACAAAATGATAGTCAAGAGACATTAAATTTTATTCTAGATTCAATACATGAAGAATGTAAAACGTCTGCAGAAATTGATGGTCAACATGTGGATCCAAAAATTAAAACATTTATGGGCATACATAATAATTTACTCAAGGCTATCAATAAAAATAAAAATCCAGAAGAACAAATTATACAACGAGCAGAATTAGATAAATATACGATGGACAATTATTGGGAATTTATAAATTATGGAGCAATAAAATATTGGGCAAAACACATAAAATTAAATTATTCACTAGTGACTGAATTATTAAATGGATTATTTTGTTCAACAGTGACATGCAAACAATGTGGAACAAAAAATCCATCATTTGAATTGTATAATATGATTCCCGTCGAGATACCACAAGATGGAGAATCAACATTGGAAAATTGTTTAAAACATTTTGTGTCTGACGAAAATTTAAATACAGAAAATGACAATCAATTTCATTGTGAAAAATGTGACTGCAAAACGAATGCAGTTAAATCAATGTCAATATGGAACGTATCACCAATTGTCATTATTCAACTGAAAAGATTTAAACAAGACGGTATGCGATTAACCAAATCAAAATTTAAAGTAACATTTCCCATTAACAAATTGTCATTTGACGATATATTAAATGAACATAATTCATCACGCGGTAATGATTATGAATTAACGGGAATTGTACAACATATGGGAACATTAAATAGTGGACATTATCGCGCATATACCAAAAATTCGATAAATAATAAATGGTATATATTTGATGATTCATCGGTTGCACATATTCCAGAATCTGAAATAGAAGGTGAAATGATAACGGATAATGCATATTTATTATTTTACCAAAAAATAATAAAAAATAATTAATTTATTTTACGAGTTATAATTATAATATATGATTTCGTGATGTCATGCAATTTAAATATTTTTTTTTCAAAAAATAGTGAAAAACAATTAATTTATTTTGCGAGTAATAACCACAATATATGATTTTATGACGTCATGCAATTTAAATTCATAATTATATTTTGATAATTTATCGTACAAATATTTGACATTGTAGTTTATGGGCAATTTTAAAGCTATAAATAATAAATTGTGATCAGATAAAGAAAAAATATTTTTGCATATATTTTCTATTTTAATATTATTTATTTTTATTGTGACAGCGTCATTATTTTTATTAATATATATGTCATCATTTGCTGTGCACATAGGGTCTATATAAACAACATTGTAGTTAACCATAAGAGAAATAATATCCGTACAATTTCCATTATATGCACATATATTTTGCAATTTATACAATGATATATTATTATTAAGATAATTATATCTTAAAATATTAGGTTCAAATGAATGTACTTTATTAAAATTCATGCCAAAAATAATAGAATTGCAACCCACGCCACTTATAGCGTCAATTATATTTATATTTTTTGGTTTTATGTTGTGTTTTGCAGCGTGATAATTTATGATGGATATTATATTATTCGTGACGGCATAGGATGATACATTGCACATTAATTTATCGTCAAATTTTAAACATGATGACAACATTTTATTTTGAAGCTCCGGAAAAAAATTACATATCATTAACTGTCGACGTTTATCCGTACTGTACATATATATGCATACCGAGATAGGCTTTAAATATTATTCATTATTTTTTATGTCAGGTGAAATTATTTTATCTAGATCGTTATTACACAATGTTGATATATGTGATTCAAGATATTTCACACGTCCTCGAAGTTCGTCAATAATAACATTATCATTGTTTACTGTATTTTTATTGGCGCGCGCAATATTTTTATTGATGACAAATTTGTATGACACCAATGTGTCAACATTAACCATGGTAAATTCATCACAACAATTATTTTTGCGATTAAGTTCATTGAGACATTTATTTGCACCATGTTTTAAAGATGTCGTCAAGTAAATTTTATTACTTGATAATGGTTTTGTTAATTTAAATCTATGCATTGTTTATAATGTTATATAAAATAAAAACATGTATAGACCATAAAAAATTGATTTTTATATATAAACATGTAGATAAACATATATTTATATTTACATATAACAAATAGATGAGTAACATTATTTTTCAAGCACTTGACTGGACACCATTTCATGAAGAAGATGACGATAATAATAAAAATTATAACATAAGAATATTTGGAAGGACAATTGACGACAAGACAATATACGTCCATGTAAAAAATTATACGCCATATTTTTACATCAAAGTTCCGAATACATGGAGGCAACATTATACTAAATTATTAGTTGATGAAGTAAAAAATAAAGTATATCCGCAAACAAATGCGAATGGTTTAAGACGATTTAGTTTAGTAGAAAAATGTGATTTTTATTATTTCACAAATTATGCAAAATTTAAATTCATACAATTAGTGTTTAACGACCATGATTCTATGAGATCATTTGTAAATGTGTTCTATAAAAAAATATTAATAAGGTCCATATCAAATAAACCAATAAAATTTGAGACATATGAATCGTCAGTTGATCCTATGTTAAGATGTATGCATATCCGTGATGTTAATCCTGTTGGATTCATACAAATTGAACCAGATAAATATGTGGATACATCAAGTGAAAATATAACATGTTGTGATATAAATGTATCAACAGATTGGACTAGTTTGGTTAAAGTCGACAACGATACAATTGGAAAAATAAAAATATTATCTGTTGACATTGAAGTAATTAGTCCTGACGGAACGTTTCCACAGGCTGAACGTGATGATAACGTCATAATACAAATTGGTTCAACTATGTCACGATACGGTGAATCAGAATGTTATAAAAATTATATGTTTATGTTGAAAGGTCATGATAAAAAAGTTTTATCTGGTGTTGAAGTTAAAAGTTTCGATACGGAGGCAGAAGTATTATTGGCATGGAAGGATATGCTTCGTGAAGAAGACCCCGATATAATAACTGGATATAATATTGTTGGATTTGATTTTGTTTACATGAAAGATAGAGCAGTCAAATTAGGAATAGAAAAAAAGTTCAGTGAATTATCGCGAATTAATGGTGAGGAATCACAATTTTTAACAAAAAAATTAGCATCGTCAGCATTAGGAGAAAATATATATAAATATTATGACATGACGGGGCGAGTTATAATAGATATGATGAAAGTGGCACAACGTGATTATAAATTAAATTCGTACACGCTTGATAATGTTACCGCAAATTTTATAAAAGAAAAAATATCAAGCATAAATAATCATGACGATACGTCAACAATTATAACAAAAAGTACATATGGTATTAAAATAAACGACTACGTAACCATAACATATAATGACGGTGCTGTGGATGATAAACATATGAATGGCATGAAATTTAAAATATTAGATATCGATGAAAATAAATCAATAATGGTTGATGGAATTATAGATACTGAAATTTTTAATCTTAAATATAAAGTATTTTGGTGTCAAGCCAAAGATGACATGCCGCCTAAAAACATTACAATATATCACAATAAATCAAAATATCACAGATCATTGGTTGCAAAATATTGTATTATGGATTGTGCATTGTGCAATAAATTAATGGCAAAATTGCAAGTTCTGACGAGTAATATAAGTATGGCAAAAGTATGTCATGTACCATTATCGTATTTATTTTTTAGAGGTCAAGGAATTAAAATTTTTAGTTTAGTTCTACGAAAATGTAGATCGGTGAATCATCTGATACCTACATTAAAAAGAAAAAAAATGAATATCAATAAAACGGAAGAAGAAAAAAAGAGAGAAGAAAAAGAAAAACAAGAACAAGCATTTGCAAATTTTTTCGCTATACTTGAAAAAAAAGCTAACGGAGGAGATGGTGACGAAGATTATAATGATGAAGAAAATGATGACGATGAAGGTTATGAAGGGGCAACCGTTTTTACACCAAAAAAAGGAGTTTATTTTGATCCTGTACCTGTATTAGATTATTCAAGTTTATATCCAAGTTCTATGATATTTAGAAACACGTCACATGAAACATGTCTTATTGATGAATATTATGATAATTTGCCCAGTTATAATTATCATGATATTACATATTTATCATCAAAAATAATAGACAAAATAAAAATGCATGAAAGTATCAAACGTAAAGTAGACATAATTGATAATTATGTGAAAATTGGATGCATTCACGTTAGTTTTAATAAAATGATTGACGATGAATTAAATAAAATAACGCAAATTTTTAGTGGCAGTGAAAATAATTTTATGGTGGCAGAAATTGCAATAACTAAAAAGGAATTTAAATTATTTAAATATGAGACGGCACGATTTGCAGAAAATAAAGATGGCACAAAAGGAATTATTCCTGAAATTTTGCGCGAGCTTTTATCGACCAGAAAAAAATACAAAAAAATGGCTGAAAATGAAAAGGACCCATTTATTAAAAAAATATATGACTGTATGCAACTTGCATATAAAGTAACTGCCAATTCACTATATGGACAAACAGGTAGTTCTGTATCACCTATACATATGAGGGCTATTGCTGCGTCGACAACAGCAACAGGGCGCGAAATGTTACAATTTGCTAAACATACAGTTGAAGTACCATATAATAAATTAATTAAAATAGCTTTATCTGGCAAAAAAAATAAACAAACTTTTATGGAAACAATTGATAAAATGTATCAATATTATCCAACCAAAATAAAAACAAAAGAACACGGCACAATACATATACATTCAGTTGAAAATGTACCCATACCTGATGAAACATTTTCTAAATTTGGTGGACGACAACAATATTATGATGAATTTTATGACACCATAAATGAAACCCTCAAAGGATATTCAGTTTCTCCTGAAATTATTTATGGTGACACTGATTCTGTATTTTTTAATTGTCATATAGTTGACAATAACACTGGTGAAAAATTAAAAAATGAAGAAGCATTAAAAAAAGCAATTATTATTGGTGTATGGGCAAGTCATTGCGCATGTTTACTTTTAATGAGTCCACAAGCGCTTGCATATGAAAAAACATTGTGGCCGTTTGCGATATTAACAAAAAAACGTTACGTTGGAAATTTATATGAAGAAGATCCAAATGTCTTTGCACAAAAAAGTATGGGTATCGTATTAAAACGGCGTGATAATGCATTAATTGTTAAACTTGTGTGTGGAGGAGTTATAGATCAAATGTTAAATAAACAAAGTCCAACTGGTGCCGTTGAATTTGTCAAAAAAATGTTAAAAAAAATATTATCAGGAGAATATCCAATAGATAAGTTTATCGTCACAAAAACATTGAGAGAAACATATGCTGACAGGACAAGAATTGTGCATGCGGTATTAGCAGATAGAATGTGTGCACGTGACCCAGGAAATAAACCGATGCCGAATGATAGAATACCATATGCATACATTGAATTAGATAATGAACCTGAATTGCAAGGTGAACGTGCAGAACATCCAAATTTTATAAACGAAAATAATTTGAAACTTGATTATCTATTTTACATAACAAATCAAATTATGAAACCTGTTGTTCAATTTTTAGATTTAATCGTCGACAATCCGGAACAAATTTTTAATAATTACATCGTGAGAGAACAAAACAGAAGAAATAAAATAAAGCCAATTCATCATTATATGAATGATAATAATAATGATGACGATTGTAATAATATATTGGATAATGACACTGACGACGATGATGTTCAAGTCATAAATAAGCCTAAAAAAAAATCTAAAAAAAAATCTAAAAAAATTGATGACATTTCTGATGACGAAAGTTTAATGTCAATGTTTTAATTAATTTATTATTCAATAATAAATATATATTATTTATTGTGATAAAATAAAAATGAGTTTAATAGAATCTTTTGCGATGAGAGACATTATTATTAAAAGAAGATTCAGGAGTACTATAAAATGGCACTAAATTAATAGACGATACAGATGTTGCGGTTAAACTATATTCATTATTCTTTGGTGATACATTAGATGATGCCTCAGGTGATGCCTCAGGTGATGCATTAGATGATGCCTTAGGTGATGCCTCAGATGATGCATTAGATGATGCCTCAGGTGATGCCTCAGGTGATGCATTAGATGATGCCTTAGGTGATGCCTCAGATGATGCATTAGATGATGCCTCAGGTGATGCCTCAGGTGATTCATCATGTGGTTCTCCGCCAAATTGGGCGGTGTTATTATTTGTTCCAGACCCGTAACCTCCACCCATTTGTGCAACTATATCAATTTCATTTTCAAGATGTTGTTTTAATGCGGAAAATGATAATTCAGAATTTTCGGATATTGGTTGTTGTGGTGGTTGTGGTGGTTGTGGTTGTGGTGGTTGTGGTGGTTGTGGTTCTGATGGTTGTGATTGTTCATCAACTGTAGGCATTTCTGTTGAATTTGCAAATTCTGTGTTTAAACCTCCGTGCTGATCGACAATATTAACGTTATATTTAGTATATCTCTTTTGTTTTGATACAAATTTAGCGCCTCCTGCATGGATTGGAATTTCGTTCGTGAGATTAATTGCAGGCACATCTGTAAAATTAATGGTTCCAGTTGTGGACGATGTAAGCGTATCCCTTCTTTTCATTAATGTATCGATATTTTTCATAATATTTGCCTCTTCTTGAGCCAAGTCATATTTTTTTTTGTGCACAATATTTTTTGATGGTTGCGATTGAGATTGAGCTACTCCCATTATTTGATATATTAGTATTCAAGAAAATAAAATGAGGTTATTTTATTAATTTATATTATATAAATACATCATTTTATTTTTTTTTATATCTAAATAATTTAAAACAAATGATTATTGCAATTATATTAATGATATTAATATGCATTATTTATATTTATAATGAATTTAATGAAAACATGGTATATGTCACTTCTGATATAGATGATAAAAAATATTTAGTACGTGACGTTCATGATAAACAACAAGCTGCAAATATGTTAGCACGCATAAGAGAACAAATGTTTGCGCTGACAGAATATCTTTATAAAAATAGAGATGAATATAAAGACAATAAAAAATATATTGAACAACTCAATTCAAGAATATACAACTCAATTATTATCGAAAGTGGTAACGATGCAAAATATACAAGCTATTCTGTAAATAAAGGTCAACAATTAGTATTTTGCATACGTTCAAGAGATTTGCACAGTAAAAATCAAATGCACAGCTTAAATTTGATTATGTACGTTGTTCTTCACGAAATGGCACACGTAGCTTGTCCAGAACATGGACATACACCTTTATTTAAACAAATTTTTGCTTTTTTTACAACAGTCGCCATAGAACAAAAAATATATATAAAAATAAAATTTTACGCAAATCCAACGGAATATTGTGGTTTGACATTAAATGAATCAATAATTTGATTAACATTTTGAAAAAATATTAAAATTATCGTGACAACCATTATGACCATGATTATGTCCATGTCCGTGACAATGGCATTGTTTGTATCCATATTCGTAACAATGGAAATGTTTGTAGCCATGTCCGTGTTCATGCTTATGGTCATGTCCATGGCAATGTCCGTGACAATGGCATTGTTTGTATCCATATTCGCAACAATGGATATGTTTGTATCCATGTCCGTGTTCATGCTTATGGTCATGGCAATGTCCGTGTTCATGCTTATGGTCATGGCAATGTCTGTGTTCGTGTTCGTGCTTATGGTCCTGGCAATGTCTGTGTTCATGCTTATGGTCATGGCAATGTCCGTGTTCGTGCTTATGACAGTGTTTATGATTATGTTTATGGTCATGATCATGATCATGTTTATGACAGTGTTTATGGTAATGTTCATGTTTATGACAGTGTTTATGGTAATGATCATGTTTATGATCATGTTTGTGACTGTGTTTATGGTCACGATCATGGTTATGTATATGTGTATAGTCATGTTCATGGTGACTATGTGTGTGATCATAATCATGACAATGTTTATGTTCGTGTATTTCATCATGACATTGTCCATGATCGCAAATATTCGTAAAATCGTGATTATGATGTGTGTTATTATTAAAACCGACAGTGATTAACGTGTTAGAACATATATTTTTATATATATTATGTCTTACATTATGTAAATATGTAACTATGTCACATATTGATGAATTATGTTCTGTTAATTCCATTGGATATCCCATTGTAATTAATGTTGAAGATAATTTATTAAGGGCAATATTATGATTTTTATAAAATAATTTAGTATTAAAATCACACTCAGAGTGACAATTATTTTTACAAGATGGGCATCCATATAATTTAATTATTGATTCGAAATTATTGCGTCTGAATAAATTATTTAGATAATTAGCAATATCATTTATTTTTTGATTATCTGATGACGTTTGTTTGGATGTGAACATGGTGTTTTATAAATATTTTTTATAATATTTAATTTTAGTGTGGATGAAAAAATAGTTATTTCTTAAACACATCAAAATGTAATTAACAATTATTATTATATTAAGATTATAATATACAAGATCATGGATGATCCGTTGAAAATTATACACAAATATAAAAATAATAATAGAAGAACACAATATAACGTAAATATTTTTATTGGTCTGATCGACAATGTAACAATGAAAATTTTAAACAAAATAAAGGATATTAATTTATACGAAGCACTAACAACGTTATCTCAATCAGAATATACAAATATTAAAAAAAAATATGGCGAATATTGGTACACAAAATTTTACGTGACACAACATATAAATTTATCAATAAATTTAATTAAAGAAACTCCTGTGCAAAAAAAAGAAATAATAAAAAAACATGGTGATAAGTGGTACGAAGAACATATAAATTCATCAAAATTATCGTGGAATAAAATAAATTATTCATATGCAAAAATGGTAAAAGATGTCAACATTAAAAAAATAAGTAAAAAAAATCGTAGTACAGCACATAAAGAAATAAATTATGAAAACTACACATCAGAAAATACAAAAGATATAATAACAGAATCAGTAAATAAAACATATAATAATATATTTGACGAATTAATTGAAAATGATAAACAAATGAACGAAAGTGTACAGGAAGGTGGTGGTTGTGATTGCAAATGTCATGAGAATGATCATGACGATAATATAATGGATAATCAATATGGTGGCGATATTAGTGATAATGATGACGATAATAATGGTGACGGTGATGTTGATAATGATGTTGACAATGGTGATGATGTTGACGATGACGGTGATATTGATATGATATCGACCAATGATGACATAATGGACATGAATGATATTGAGGAAATGTATGAGGAAATTGATGTTGAACCTGATGAAAAATTAGTACAAACAACAACGATGATACAAAAAGTTTTAGAAGATGAAATGGAATCAAATAAAAAAAAGTTTAAAATGACAGAATTTGATGACAGTAAAGATAACGATGAGTATGATGATAATTTAAAAAATGTGTTCACAAAATCATACGTAGTTGGTCAATATATATTTAAGGATGACACAATTAAAACAATAAAAGATAAAATATGTTGCGGTTTAAAAAACAATAATAAATTTGGAAAGAATGCATTTATAACACCGTCGAAACAATATTTATGGTCAGAATATACATATGATGACGATATTGAAAAAGTAATGATTGGTCAAAAATGGATAAAACGTAATGAATTATTACATATAGATATTGAACCATCATCAAAATTTAGAACATTTGAAGAATTATCTGGAAATTTAAAATTATTGCGCGACAACATGCGAAGAGGAAATAAAATTAAATGGGAAAATGATGAGAATGACATATTATTTGACTATGAAAACTATTTTAGAAATAATGAGATATATATGATAGATGTATACAATGAGTTAGGTTTAAAATATTCACCAAATAGCGAAACTTTAAACAATATATCAGACGTATACATGCAACTTTATTTTAAAAAAATAAAAAAAGGTGATATACAACATATTATAGATTTTTTAAATGGTGATAAAAAAATAGAACACTTAAAAAATATGACAATATATGAGACAATAAATAATGATATGTTATTAAAAAATGAAATAACGAACATGGTTGAGTCAGTTAAAATAAATGATTCATATACATCATTATTTAAAGAAAGTTACATAACACAATCAATAATTAACGTAAATTTAAAATTAAAAAATGAGGACGATACATTTAATTTATACAGAATATTTAATGAATTTATTCCGACAGAAAAATATCCTTTTGTACAATTTCAAAAACCAGATGGACAAATAATATTTAAATTTGAAGAAAATGTTATACATGAATCCATAAAAAATAATAAAGAAAATATGGATATATTATCGAAATGGTTTGAAAATGCACCATATGGCATTAGTTTTAAAATAAAAACAGATGATAATGGTGTTAAACGTTTTAATGCAATAACTTTAAATGACGCAGGCGTAATCAATTATAAATCAAGATGGAAAGAAGATAATGGTGCGACAATTGACGACATACAAAAAACATATTCTTATGTTAAGACATTAATACAAAAAATCAATGATAATAAAAATAGGGCAGAAATAATAATACCTGAAGATGACGAGTTTAGATTTATGTTCATAAACACTATACAAAAATTTGAGTTGCCTAAAAAATTTGTTATTAACCATAATGATTTATCTGAATTTTCTCGATTTTTTTTTCCTTACGTGTCGTTGGTAATTGAGCCACGAAAAAGACAAGCTAAAATACAAAAAGAAGATGAAAAAAGTAAATTCGGAACGTATCTTAGATATAGACGTGTATCAAAATATGACAATCCTGCAAGAATAGAACAAAGGATAATGTATTTTTTAAAAAATTATGAATATAATGATAAAAATTTAGCAAATGAAATTAGCAAACAATTTAACACAACTGACGAGAAAGCATTAGAAGAAATACATAAAGTGCAAAAAAAATATCCAAACTTAAAAAAATCACGAAAAACATTAAAAAAATTAGAAAATATTCCAAGATATAAACCTCCAGGTATTAATATTGACATTCAGGGAAAACAAAGGGATAAATATAAAATAAGAATATCAGGCGCTCGAAATATAGAACAATTTGATAGGATGACAACTTTTATGAATATATTGATATTTTTATATATGGAAACATATTTGTTAAAAAAACCAGAAAGACAAATATTAAAAGAAAAATTAAAACAATTATCAAATATAGCAAGAAGGCGAAATAAAGTTGAACAAATAGTGGATCATTATTCTGAACAAAAGAACATAAAAAATATGGCAAATGCCGATAAACGACGAATAGGTTTTAAACCGGAAAAAGGTCAAAATCAATATTCAAGATCATGTCAAAAAAGTGGTGACGATAAAAGACGTCAGCCTCAACAATACACGGGTTCCAACATAAATGAAATGTACAAAAAAGGATATGTATTAAATAAAAAAACAGGTGAATACGAAAGAAAAATTTCTATAAAAGGTAAAAATAATAAGAAAGAAGAAATTACGTTGCGCACAATAAAAATGCCAAATATTGATGAAGATGGAAATGTTGGCAATGATATTCATTATACGTGCGACCCAAAAGAAAACGGTGAACATATGTATGTTGGATTTTTATCCAAAAGCGCAAATCCATTTGGTTATTGTATGCCATGTTGTTACAAAATTGATCCAGTAACGTCAAAAAATAAAGAAAAAAGGGATTTTCACATGAAATGTCTTGGACACAAAATTGAAAATAATGCAGAGAAAAAATCTGAAAAAAATGAAAATAAAAAATTACTTGACAAAATAAATGGTGAAAAATTATACATATTACAAGACACAAATAAAATTCAGGAAGGACGATTTGGCACATTGCCTTTATATTTAGATTTTTATTTTAATTCAATGCTGAATTTGACAATTAAAAAAAAATCACATTATTTATTAAAATCAGAAACCGGATATTTTTTTAAATATGGTTCAAAACAAGATGAATATCCATTTTTAAATGCATTGTGTGCCATATTTGACATGTCGATCGAAGATATGCGACAAAAAATAATAAATACAATTGAAAACGATACGGGAGAACAATTATTTACATCATTAAATAATGGTGATATACGAACACAATTTGGTGACAGGGATAAGTTTATAAATTTTATTAAATATAACAATTTTTTGGATTACGACACGGTAAATTCAATATTGTCAAGTCCAAAAGTGTTGACGACATATGGACTTAATATTATAATATTTTCAAAAAGCACACATATTATAAAAAAAGCATTAGAAAAAGAAAAAGTGGAAGAGGATTTTTATGTTAATTGTCAAGATATTGAAAATATTCATGATATAACACATGAAGAACGGAAAACAATTTTTCTTTTGAGAGAAAATAAAAATTATTATCCTATTGTCATGGTTTTAAAAAATGACGAGGCAACAAAAAATATGGATCTTGTGCGTACATTTAAATATGAGAATAATAAAAAAAATATAGTTCACCACGTTTCAGATTTTTTTTCGAGAAATTGTCATAAACCATTTTTAGACGATATTATGCATCATTCATCTTCACTCATGGCAAAAGAAACATATAATATATTGCATGGTAACACACGTGATAAAACAATAAAACCGAGATATCAAATTATTGACGTCAGGAACAAATGTAAATTTTTAATCACATCTAATAATACAATAATTCCAGTTCGCCCATCTGGTTCAATACATAACTTACAAATAATTAAAACAATTGATAAATATGTTTTAGATTTTGACACGACGCTAAATAACCTAAAACATATTTACAGTGCAACCAATAAAATGATTCCTATAAAACCCATAGGAGTTTATTATGATAAAATAAATGACAACGATGTTAATGCCATCGCGATAATGACTAAAACGCACGATATTATACCTATTGTAGAAATAACTATACAAAAAAGTAAATTAAAAGAACTTAACTTGATATATGAAAATAAACCACTTTATGATAAGATAGATAGGGAAATAAATAAAGGTAAAAATAGCGCAACTGACGAACGAATAACATCAATTGGTCATAATAAATTTAACACAGAAAGTTATGAGCTATTCAGATTAAATTTTAGTAAATATCTTGATATGGATGATAATGCAAAAACAAAACATAAGATTGAAAAAATATTGACAAATAAAAAATATAATTATAATGAAATATTACAAAAAATAAGTGCAGTTGTTTATAAAATTGTTGACATTAAATTATACGATATTTATATGGGGCATATTCAAAATGTTGTTGACGTTACAAATGATTCTAATGAAGTTTTGGTTGGTGGAAAACCTAATAAATTTGTGCATATCGTCAAACAATTACCAAATACAACTAAATATAGAGTAAATAATGATCGTGATGTGTGCAGTGACTTACACGAAAAACAAATATGTCACGAAAATTTACATTGTCATTGGACACACTCGGGGTGTTTAATGCAAATGACAGGTGATATGGCTATTGAATATGTAAATAGAATAAGCATTGAATTATCGTCGAAGGAAATAAAAGCTATGGAAATATTAAAAATTGGTGAATATTATGTATCAGATATTGTTGATTATAATCGCTACACTGAAAGGCAACATCAAAAAATAATTCAAAGTAATGGAAGTAATATTAAAAAAGTATTACATGATGTATTTGGCAAAGATAACATACCACAAATAGGAAAACGTCGTGGTCAAAAAAATGCAGAAGATGAAACATATGAAATAAATATATCAAATCAATTAAAAAAAATGCGTGATATGTACACTCAAGTAATTATACCACGAAATATGACGATATTTCGAGCATATGTTAATGGTTTTTATTGGTTAAAAAATAATTATTATAATATTGGTAATAGAAATTTAGGATATTATTCTGAACTCCAAACAGATTTATCAAATTATTTTAAAAGTATTGTCACTGATTGGCTTGTCGATCTAAGAAATGTTGATACGATTCGCGAAAAATTAATAAACTATACAACAATCAAAGTAACATCTAAAAATATAGCTGAACAATTAATACATAAATTAGTGACAAACTCGGAAATGCACACTAATTGTATAATTGAATTGTTCATATTAAATCAGTCTCAACATGTTCCAATTATTGTGTATAATGAAAATAATGATGTTATATATATATTTGATGACGAAATAATTGATAATAAAGATAACATGAACCAAGTAAAAATTGACGAAATGTTAAATAAAAATAATAAATTTAATGCAATTAATTTGCGTTTTATATTTTTTACAAATCAAACAATTCCTGACGATATTGAGGTTATATATTTTAAAAATTACAGTAAAAAGTAAAACTATTTATACATAATGTATAAAATATTAGATGGTTAATATCATCGGTTAGTCAGTAAAAATTATTTTATATATAGTAAATTTTACATTCATAAAAAATCATTTTTTCAATGTTAAAATTATAAATGAACAATAATAATTTTAATGTTTATTTGAGTGAATTGTTGGAAAAACAAAATAAGCTCGTTAATGGCACTAAAAAATTACAATTTAATGACCTTAAGCGTATTTCAAAATATATAAATAACAGTATATTTAATGATAATAAATGTTGTCTATGGACAGGATATATTACAAATGAAAAAAATACAAATAAGGGCACGTATATAAATTTTTATTTTAGAAGAAAAAAAGTTGCACTTCATCGATTATTATACATTAATTTTGTAGATAATCTTGATAATACTGATTATTTAAAATTTAATTGCCCTAACAAAGGAAAATGTTGTAACGTTAACCACATGAAAAAATTTAAATATCATAATTTTGAGATAGATGATAAAAATGTTGTTGTGAAGAAAAAAAAAAATAAATTTAAACATTACAATATCAATGATGATTTTAATAACGATGATATGATTATTATGTTTGACTGATAAAAAATAAATATTTGTTGTTTTTTATCAAATATTAAAATTTTCATAATCTAACAAAAATAAATATGATATAATGGGTCCACCTGAAATATTAATATAAACGTTATCACTTGACCATTTTTCTTCGTCGACTGAATACCCAAATATTAATGGTTTTTTTGATAAATATGACGATAAACTTAAATGAATATCAAGCTGAACATCATTTGCGACACGAAATCTTGAAGTTATAAGCTCTGTTTTTAAAGTTATGTCATCTGCCGGATTTAAATTTATTCCATACAGAAAAATTTCTTTTGACGTCTTAATAGAATTTTTTTGTAAGTAAGGTATTGCCCATCCCCATGTCCATATTTTAGACTCATTTCCTATCATACCAATGACCTCATATCTTGATCTAAATATAATTTTTTTATTTTTATCAAAAAAAATCATAATGTTATATTCAATATCATTTCCACTTTTTTCAATTTTAACAAATTTTGCTTTTTCTTTTAGCGATTTATATTTTTCATTGTTTATATCATAATATTCTAATGCATTTACTATGATTGATGCTAACTTTGACATTATTATAACTAATTGCGATAAAAAACATTATGTTTTATTTCTTCTATTTTTCATTATATCGCTTATAGATACAGCTGTTTTATTTGTATTTTCACCATATGCCCTAACGGATGTTATTTCTTTTTTTTGTTTTTGCGAATTACATATATATATTGGCGGAAAACCACCATTTGGAACAGAAACAGAAGAATTATCTCCGCCTTGTTGAATAATATTACCATCGTGGTTAACCGTACCAGTATTATCGTTTATGTATGCGTCATGTCCATAATTATCACTATTCTCCGTAGAATAATTTGCTGGCAAAATTTCATTATATTTATTCATTATTATCATCGCATAAATTATTTTTATTAATTTATTTTTTATTAATATTTTTGGTCAATTAAAATGCACTCGATGTGTGAATTATCTTGTCTTATATATTTTCCATTAAATATAACATACTCCGTTATGTAAATTTTTTTATTTTTTATTTTTAAATATTTATTTTTTATTAATACATTAACCATTTCATAAACTTCTTCTAAATTATTTGACGTTAAACTTTCTTCTAAATCATTTAATTCTGAATCACCTGATACAAAACCTTCTTTATTTATTATTGGTATTCCACATGTTATTACATATATAGTGTCAAATGAGTGCATATATTAATGTTATATAAGTTATATATTTATTTTTTTATCGACTTATTTTTATACGACATATGGTGAATATTCAAGCCAATTGGAATCATTCATTTTGACTTTAAATGACATGCCTAATTCATTAATTACTACAATATCATCATCATATAATTCTCTTTTGTATATTTCTTTGTCCAAATTTATTTTTGTTTGATCATTGCCAGTATTTATCGTGACATAATATTTGTATTGAGTCGAACCAGGATATTGTTGCTTCCCAAATAATTTAATTATTTTATTATCTTGACTAAATGATGCATTATCGCTTGGTTCGGTCACATTAATTAATATTCCCATCCATGAATATTTTCCAGGATATCCACGTGTATATATATTATATTGCGGATTTGTTATTACGGGCATAACAACTGATTCAGATGGTCGCTTAATGGGTGGCACAAACACGTCACGTACATTTCTAAAATCAAATTCTTTCATCGAATTTTCAAACGGATCTATATTATGCGATACGTGATGATGTTCATTTATATTATTGTAAGGAAAATGTATATTATGTGGAACATTATATTGTGCATTATGTGGAACATTATATTGTGCATTATGTGGAACATTATATTGTGCATTATGTGGAACATTGTGCGGTTCATTATATTGTGCATTATCTGGAACATTGTGCGGTTCATTATATTGTGCATTACGTGGAACGTTATGTTGCACAGCGCGCATTTTTTTGGGAGCGTTGATATATTTTAATTTATTAATATTATTTTGTTTTGCAATGTATTTATTGTTGTTATAAAATTGAACCAATATACACATACCAATAATCATCAGAATTGTAAACATCAAATTGTTATTTTCGCAAGACATTTATATGATTACGTTATAAAATAATAAATATTATCACAAAAAAAATTTATTGATCAATATCAAAAAGAAATGAATAATAATATTTTATGCCACATCGCAGGATTAAATAATTTAACAAAACAAGAATTAATTTTAAACATTACAAAATATCATGACGTTATTGAGGTTATTGATTTTGACATGATAACTAAAATTATATATAAAAGCGCACAATTTAAAAATTATGAAAAAAAAAAACAACATCAACTTATGGTGAAATATTGGGAAAAAGAATTTGATGATATTTTGATGCATAATTTATCAGAATCAAAAAAAAACAATAAAAAAGTTATTTGTATTGGCAATAATGTGTATGCGCGGAGTCGTTACGTACATATACATATAAATACACAACATATTATGTTTTTAAATACACCCAACGCAGAATATGTAAAACAAATAGTGATGCACAACATATCATCTCATTCACATGATATTATTAACGGCACATTTCCATTAAAATTTATTCAACATGATTTTTTATCATCACAACGCGATATATTAAAAAATATACACATACGATTAAAATATAAACTTTGTGAAATGGATGACATTATTAAAAATATTAAACAAATAATATTATACGAGGAACATAGCAATAATAGCCATATAAATAATAATTCTAATAAAAATGACGATGGTGCCAATAATGACAGCCACACAGAAAATCATAATTACGATTATAATTATTTATATTTTACATCATCAATAAAATACAACACACGGTTTATAAATAATATAAATAGTGATATGGCTAGCATATTTACTGATACTCAAAATACAATCGTTGCATATAAACAAATATGGATGGCGTTATTATGCAGTGTTTTAAATGACGGTACAAAAATGAGCAAAGAATTAATAAATATAAAAACAAACGGTAACGATATTATCATTCAAGAATTAAAACCAAATTCGTTAAATAAATTACAACAACATATATATTTATATAAAGTATCGCTAAACGGTTTTAAGAATGAAGATTTACAGCCGTATAAATATAAAAATACATCAACTGTTGAAATATTAGAAAATATATACGTGTCAGATATTAGTGATAAATTGTCAAATATACATGGAATAATTTTGGAACGCGTTAAAAAATGATTTAAATGAATGTTGACAACTAATATTAACGCTAGATGTCAGAAATTAAAGAAAAATTAGTACTAATTGGAATAATTGAGTCCAATGATTATTCCGTGAGTGACTGCATACCGCAAAAAAACACATATGATGATTTATATGATTACCTTCTTGACATCGTAGAATTTAAGTCCGTGCCAGAATCAAAAATAATGGATGAAGTTGTAGTTCAGACTGGTATGGATAAGAATAAAAATATAACTGGAGATACATCAAAAATATATGAAAATGATAAAATTATAATTGATATGTGTTATGGATATGATAATCCAGTTGATGATATTAATAATGTGGCACAATTTGCAAAAGATGGAATATGTGGAATTATTAATGTGTCAGACAGCATTAAAGGAAATGTTGTTTGTATAAAATCATTAGTGGATGCGCGCGGTAAATGTACTTTAAATAACATTACACTTCATGACATTACAAATGCATTACATAAAAAAATCGTAAAGCGTGCCGTCATGCTAAATCCACCTAATGAAATTGTGCATTATGAGTATGTTATTGACCCTGTTGAAGTCTTGACGGATACCGAAAGAAATAATTATAAATTTTTTAATTTTCCTTTGCTTGGAATGAACGTCACTGTTTTTGTTGAAATTGAACCGTCAGATGATAATATAAATGAATTATGTTCTGCAATTTTTTCTAAAAATTATGTCAAAAGTCGATGCATAATATCCATGACAAACGATAAAGGTATATTTGTAGACATCGATAAGGAATCCGACATGATAACCAAAATATTGAGAGTTTTATGTGATAAATCTCAATCAAGGAGCAAAAATGATAAAAATAATGAACATGAAAATTCGTATGTGGTTGACGGTGAAAAACTTTCAAATAATTTTGGAAGATTATTATCAAATCGCGCAAACGCATCTAAAATTAGCCATAAGTTAAATAATATGTTATCCGTCATGGATATAAATGCACATAATGAACAAACAGTTCACGAAATGATAAAATCACAAATACACATACAACAAACATCTGGACCAGAACAAGAATTAACAGAATTAGCATCGGCAGAATTAGCATCGGCAGAATTAGCGTCGGCAGAATCAATAATAAAAGAACAAATAACGGAATCATAAAATAAAAGAACAAATAACGGAATCATAAAATAAAAGAACAAATAATGGAATCATAAAATAAGTTCATAACATATATTTTTTTTATAAAATATAATAAATATGGACGGACAACAAAATTTTTCGGGTACATCGATTGCTGATTTGCGCATGAAAGCGAAACAAAATGACATCAATGAAAATAAACATAGTGATGATAACGGTAAAATTAATTCAAATAAAAATAATTTTTCAATTGAACATTTAGTGACGGATATAAATAATTCTCTTGATGAATTTTCTCCGTCAGATGATAAAAGTAGAGACAGTGATTTTTCAGGTTCGTCAGAAAATTCTTATAAAAAAAAGCGAAAAAAATCCACGAAAAATAATATCGAATATGATTCAATGAAAACATATTATGGTTATATAAAGGAACCCGTAATAATAATAATATTATATGTATTTTTATCTCAAGAAGCAGTAAAAAATGCAATTTCGACTTATGTACCTCAAATAAATCCATCAGAGGAAACAGGTAGCGTCACTACAATTGGTGTTATAATATATGGTGTCATATTGGCAGTTTTATACGCTGTCATAAAATTTATTACTGTATAATAATTGTTTAGTGACACATCAAATTAATTAATTTATTTACGGGTCCGCGCGTTTTTCCATAAATTTTAACTAAACCATTATCTTTTTGCTTAAAAAAGATAATAGTTATATCACGTTCCACCATGTATTCGGTCACAATATATGTTTCCTGGTTATGATATTCATTTAGTATGGGTATACATTCAATGTCAATGGATTTTTCTATTAATTCGTATTTAATATATTTATGGTCGTGATTAATATCGTGATTATATTGGTTTTCTTGAATAACTTCATGTATATCACCGCTAAATGGGTTGATATAAATTTTATTATTGTTATGTTCACATATTATTTTTTCATATGTTTTATGTTTAACGTTGCCTATTTTTTTTATAAGATTTATAACATTTATTGATTTTTCGTTAAAATATATATTTAAAAATTCATCGACACTTGATGAAAATAATAACACAATATTTTGATTTTCCATTGTATATTTAATTTATTGTTATATAATGACTCAGTTATTATGTCATTTTTATATTCAATTTTATAGTGGTGCATAAAAAATTGAAAATAAATAAATAAATATACATTATATTGTACTCTATCAGTTAAATCAACTATATAACCAATATATAACTATTTATAACGATGGCACTACTTGCAATGACACCCGAAATTTTTATACATTTTGGAAAAAGAAAAATAACATTCGAAATTTATGATAATTCAAAAATTGATGGCATGATTATGAGTTCTACGTTGCAAAAAACATTTGATGAATCATGCATTAATATTCTACGAGGAGATACAAATGTCAATTATAATTTAATAAAATTTTGTGAAATGAAATTGTTGAACGATAATCCGCATATAATAAATAATGTGCTAATAGATGTACTTCAGCGACACACCGATGAATTATATGCAGAAATAAATAAAAATGTTATAGAAAAAACATTTAACTTAAATTATTTTTTGGCGCTATACAAACAATTTACAACAAACACACAACTTTTACAGAAACTATTTTATAATTTTGATAAAAGTGTTAAGGTAGATAATAATAAAAAGTTTTCTCACATAAATCTTGTCAGAAGTTATATTTTTTACAGAAATGTCGTTAACAAACAATACCAACATGAAAATAAAAGTATATGCTTATGGGAACTATTAATTGAATCATTAACGAATGAAAGTAATGATAAAAACAATTTGGACGACATCATAAATAAATTTGTGGACGTTCATAAAATTATTGATTTTTACACGAAATTATCTTTTTGTGCGTCAAATAAAGAATTATTATTTAATGCAGAGTTAAACAAACATATCAATTTTTCTAACATAGATTCAGAAAATAAACTATGTGAGCGTTTTTTAAATGACATACATACAAAAATTATAGAATTATGTGAAAAACAAAATAAAAAACCATCAGATGACATTAAAATTATTATTACGCCAATTATTTCAATAATAAAAATGAGTAAAAAAATTGTAGATAAGTTGAAATTTATTGTGGGATACAGTGACATGTTATCACAAAGATTACAGTCTGGAACGACAATATGCAACATTGAAATTGAACTCCTTAAACACATATCATACAAAACAGATCCAGAATTGTTTACCAAAATGAGAATGCGTATTGTTGATGTAGATGAGTCACTGCATTTTAAAAAAATGTTTAATGAAGTAAATATTAATATTAATTCGGAAAAATATGCATCATATGATAAAACACAATACGATTCAAAAATATGTACAATAAATGTGTTAAATTCATATGCATGGAACGTTAAACATGATGTGCATTGTGAAGTTCCCGTTGAATTTTCAGCATATATTGATATTTTTAATGCATGTTATAAAATGAAATATCCAAACAGAACATTATCAAATCCGTCAGATGAAAGTACATGTATTTTAGACATGACATTTGGTTCAAAAACTTATCAAATAAACATGACATTTATACAAATGTGCGTTATTTATGAACTAAATAAAAATAGAAAAATGTCAGCAACACAATTATCACAAAAATTAAAAATAACGTCGTTATCAATGCTTGGCAATGTCATGAACAGTTTAACCATGACAAAATTAGTCACGCGTGAAAATGGTGAATTAAATAATCCGAATATTCCATACAACATAAATAAATCATTTTCATATTTGTCGGATAAAGTGTCAATCGTAAATGTATATAAAAAATTATCTAACCCGTTAATGCCAACCATTGCGCCAAATAGAAATGACGTTAAATTAAATATGTTGATTGTGCAAGCAATGATAGACGTTCCATATATGACAATTGATGAAGTCGCAATTAAAATATCAGAAAATGACAATGCAACGTTAAAATTAGTCGGGTCGTATACAATTGAACATATAAAATTTTTAATTAATAAATTAATTAGGGATAAACATGTGATTGAAGAAGATGATAAATATACGTATCAACTTCTAGAATCAGAATCAGAAAATGAAGAATCTGATTATGAAAATGAATGTGTTGATAATGTTTCGGTAGTTACAAAAAAAGAAACAAAATATGACGAAATCATATGACGCAAATGATTTTTTTCTTATCGACAAGAAAGAATTGTCTAAAAAAGATGTGTAAATTAACAATTTTAAACATCAAATTAACATAAAAATTGAAAAAAAATAAATATCATAGCATTCGTTTTAATTTATAATACAAAACATAGTAATAAAAAGTTAATCACATATATAACAATGAGTGCATGCATTGAATCGATAAATGATAATCTTAATGTTGCACAACATAATGTGGAGGATGATCTTGATTTTGGTGTGCTCAATGATGACCTATCATACAACGTCAATCCAACATATGAATTATTTGGAACGATAATTCATCTTGGACCAAATGAATTTATCAATCCGTTGCATATCGAATTAAATAACGTACCGCTTGACAAAATACAAAAAAAGGATTTATATTGTACATATAAAAATGTATATGCGTTAGTGATGAAAGAAACGTATACAAATGAATCTGATGCAGAACAAATATTTTCACATATTTTAACTAATGAAATTGTGAATAAATTTAGCAAATATTTCACTTTAATTAAAGTCAATAATTCAATTCTTTACAATAAAAAACATTATAATTCTGCTGTTATTGTTGATGATATTTTTTTAACAAAATTTAACGACCAACAATTTGATTCAACTGAAATTATTGTGCCTTTGTATGAATTAAAAGAATCAATTGCTAAAAAATATTTATTACAATATAATGCATCAGTAAATATATCAGACATTGAAAATACATTAACGTTCATGAATATTTATGCAAGTGATAATAAATATGTCGCAACAAAACAATTAAAACAACAAACAAATAATTTGAAAGAAACATATTTTTGGAAAAATAAAAAAAATTGTAACATTAACATGACGCATACATTTTCGAACAGAAAATTTAAATATCATGAATATGAAAGTCAACATATTGTATCTTCATCTGTCGGAAAAAAAAACATAACACAAAATCCAGAAATTATTAATATATTGAATAAATTGGCAGGACATATTAAAACAAATGAAAAACAAAATTATGGATTGCAAAATATACATAAATCTGAAAAATATATTGACGTTGCTGAAACATTAAAACAATCACCTGACAGAACTTATTATGCAGTAACAGATGAACAACTTAATGTTTCTAAAGATGACGTAAATAAAATTTTTCAGTTTTTGACAAATGAAAAAGAATTATTTATGATGTTCAACACATTTGTGACAAGTAAAAATTTATGTCACTTGGTTATTAATAATAATATTATTCTTGATAAAATGAAACCAATAATTGATAAATATTTATCGTTTTACAGATATGCCTTTGGTTATGCATGGCTAAGTATGTACATGGATGAATGTATTTTAAAAAAAAGAATAAACAACAATAGTCGATTTATTTTTGATATAGATACGGCAAGTAAATTACCATATTTTCCTGTGTGTGCAGAAAATTTGCATCTAAATCCTTACATAACGTTACCCATTTCACAAGCGTCATTAAATGGTACGCGCAATTGTCTTAGCCTAAAAATGATTGATAATTATGATTGTTACGGCATAAGTACTCTGGAAGAATTTAAGAGAAAATTCAATATTTTTACGTCAGGAAATTTAGAACATAATATTTTTGATGGCATTAATTGGGATAATTTTGCGGTTTCCGGTAGTACAATGTGCGCATGCGTTCCTAAACGTTCACCATTAATTGATGTGGTAGCGACAATTAACATGACAGAAACCGAAAAATACAATGCATATTTCAATAATTTTTATAAGGGTGCTGATATTGATTTGATGTGCATTGATAATTCGGTGTTTAGTTTCATGGATAAAGTATCCGCGTTAACAGATATCATTAAGATAAATATCGAAAAAATCAATGGAACCACTATAAATTCACTTGTTGTTGAACCATTAAAGTCAATGGCTGTGATTATTCATGTGAAATATATTGAAGAACTAATTGACGAAATTAGAAGTTCACTCAACGAACCTGAATTAGAAGCATCCGATGTTATTAAACGAGTCAATGATTTAGAAGTTAAAGATTTCTTTTACGAAGTATATATAAAATATAAAATGGATGCAAAACGTAAACTACGTGATAAACGCAATAAAAATGATTTATATAATGCATATTTTAAAATGTCTGACATGGATGACATGAATATTAAAGTTGTTGATTATGAAATAGATAAAGAAAAGCATCATTATGGGGAAGATGACTACGCGTTGTATTACAACGATATCGTTGATGATTATAAAAAAGTATCGTCTGGTAAAAATATTATGGTACTTAAAATATGCGAAAATATGAAATTTAAATTAAAAGCACATGAAATGTTGCATACTATTGAAGTTTTTAGAGTTAGTGGAAATAATTATATTTCTGCCGTGGCACAATTTCATCTTCCATGCGTAAGATCATTTTACGATGGTACTAACGTATCATTGACATCATCTTGTGTCACAGCAATGATGACGGGCATAAATATTGAATATAAATATTTTGCAGGAGTTCGTGATCCAATAGAAATATTGATGAAATATCAATCGAGAGGATTCGGAACAATTTTAAATGAAAATGAACGTTATCATATGGCATATTATTGCAGCAACATTGATGTCAACAATGGTTACTATAAAACTGATATCAAAATTAAAGAAAATATTGACAAATTATTTGGACCAAAATCTTTAAACGATGAAATTTATAAAATAGCAAAAATTAAATATGGAATTCCAGATGATTGCTTTCAAAAATCCGGTAGTAAATATATTGAAAACTTAGATGACGTTCAAAAATGGTTCGACAATAAATGTCCAAATTTATCACGAGATAATGGTATCGACTTATTAAAATTTAAATTCATCGATGAACAAGGAAACATCACGCCATATAAATCATGGTTATCCGATGCATTAATTTAATTTATAAAATGTAAAATAAAATAATTATTTAATATGTTTATGCTTTATTATTGTGTTCACTTGTATCCCATTTTTTTGGATGTAACTGTTGTGGCGATAAAAATGCAATAAGTTGTGGCTTAAATAATTTATTTTTTAATGAACGTTTTAAAGTTTTGTTATTTAGGCGTGAATTCTCATCGAGATTTAATATTATTTCATTAAATTTGTCATTGTATATACTTAATAATAATTTATGGTGAAAATTATTGAATGCAACATGAATCAATGCAAATTCAAATATTCCATTTTCTATTTCGGTCGATGCATCAAAATCAAATATTAAATTATTTAATTTTAATATATTTGTGCAATGATCAATTTTATCATTGCCTGCCAATATTAATTCTTCTGGTATATATTTTTTTGATTCGGTAATAAAATTATGATTAATTTTATTTTTAGCCATAGTTTCATTTATTTCCTTGATTATATTTTTTATTTCTTGATGTATTTTATAATTATCATGTTTTATCATGTGTTATGTTTATTTTTATTTAAACGTTCATAGTTTATATACTTTGTAAAATAAAATCAATTTTTATTGACAATATAGCATAATCATATTTGCTATGCCGCATAAAATTCAATAAAACAAACACCATATTCTTTTTCTTTTTTTCATATCCATCAATTGAATAATATACACATACACCATCATCAACAGAATTAATTCCTGGCAATATATTATCAACACCAAGTTCATACAGATCTTCACTAAAAAATTCAAACGTGTGTATATTTTTAATTTTAGCTTCATATGTTTTATTTATTAACAATATATCATCGACATCATACGATTGTCTTTTTTTATCATATATTCTTCCTTCGTATATTTTTTTACGCAATATGATTTGTCTAAACCATTTGTCATCAATATTAATGTCATGAATTGTCATGTTTTCTCAAATGTATCAAGGTAATTATATTCATACGATGCATTATAAAGTAATCAAATGAGTTAATTATATCAATTTTTATTATAAAAAATTGATATTTAATTATAATACATAAACAACGTTCAATTATAATTAACTAATTAGCTAGCCAACTAATGTTTACAAATAACGACATTAATTTACTCGAAGAACGATTTGATGATATAATAAATGAAATATCAATTAAGCGTGCAAATATGTTTGGTCCAACTGAAGACGATATAGTTAACATAAATAAAATAATTCATGATTATATTAAATTAAACAGACGAAAAATATATGGCGGGTATGCATTAGATTTACTCGTCAAAAATAAAGGAAAAATGTTGTACGATAATAAAGTTATACTGAAGACTCCTGATATTGATTTTTATTCACATGAACCCATAAAAGATTTAATTAAATTATGTAATCTTCTCGATGACGCAGGATTTAGTTATGTTATGGGTAAAGAAGCAATGCACAAAGAAACATATTCTATAACAGTAAACATGAAATTATTTTGCGACATAACATATGTCCCCGTGAATATTAATAAAACTATTCCGTTCAATATTATTGACGATTATCACATTGTATCTCCATTATTTATGTCCATCGATTATTTAAGAATATTATCCGACCCAATCACGAGTTATTGGAGAATAAAAAAATCGTTCGATCGTTTTGCACTTCTTACTGATTGTTACCCTCTAAATGACATAATAAAAAAAAATCCTAACATAAAAATAGATGAAAAATATATTAAAAATCAATACAATAAATCTTTTAGTTATAAAATTAGATATGATATTGACGTGATGATTATGTCTTTTTTAGTATCAAATAAATCATGCGTATCGGTTGGTCCATCATCTATGCAATATTTTTTAAACGAAATAGAAACGTCAAGTAAAACATTTGACGACATATTTTGTCACCAAATTATTTCGACAGATTATGCTAACGATATTGCAATTTTTATTGACATAATATCTAAATCTTTTCTTAAAAATGATTTGTCATATGAGGAACATCGACCATATTTTCAATTTACAGGAAATTCAATGCACATAAAATATCTGGACACAACTGTTCTGAAAATATATTCTAGCAACAATAAATGTATTCCGTACCATGAAGTTGATACACCGTATAGTTTATCACACGGTAAAACTATTAAAATTGGAACATATTCGCTAGTGTTAAAATCGTTGCTGGTTGAATTAATGACAAATAGAACATCAGGTGATAAACATTTAATGTCAACATATTACCACGTCGTTGAATATTTCGTGGATATAAGAAAAAAATATTTTGAATTAAATCAAAATAAAAATGTATTTTCTGAATCATTATTCAAAGAATTTAGTTTAAATTGCATAGGAGTAACTCTCTCTCCAGAGCTTGAGAGGAAACATCTAATTGAAAATCGAAAAAAAACAGGAAAAAAATTAACTTTTATATATGAACCAAAGGATAACCATAAGGACCCCGCTGATGATTCATATTATTTTGCTAATAGTTCAGGAAATAAAATTATCTTAAAACAACAAAAAATAAATGATGCAATTAAAGAAACTTCTGATGATGCAATTAAAGAAACTTCTGATGATGCAATTAAAGAAACATCTGACGAAATTAAAAAAAGCACATAATGTAACAATGGATGATACAATAAATATACATCAGGATGTAAAAATTAAAGTAAAACCTAAAACAAAAAACAAACGATTAATAAATTAAATGTATTGTGATAAAAACTGTTAGTTTGTTATTTATTTTTTTATTAAATATATCAATTAAAAAATTGAAATAATAATATTCATAAAATAAACAATGTTAATAATCAACATAAAGTTATTAAACTAAATTTTGAATAACATACAATATCAATCGACAAATTATGTCAACAGAATTATCAATACGTGAAGAATTATACAATGCCATGTCAAATGAAGAACTTAGTCATTTCATAATAAATGAACACAATAAAAAAATAAGTAAAAAAGTTGTCGAAAATATATTAAAAAAATACGGTGTCAGTTATGAAATTAAAGATATTCATAATTTTCAACTTTCTATGGTTCATACATCATATTTAGAAAAAGATGTTAAAAATAATAAAACATTAAGATTAATTTTAACAAAAGACAAAAATCCGGCTGCAAATAATAATATTGTTTCAAAAAATGAACGGCATATAATAACACTCAATAAAGATGTTACTAAAATTGCACCGTCGTTAATATCAAAATCATTTAAGTTACAAAATGAATCATACGAACGCCTCGAATTGTTAGGAGATTCTGTAATTAGATTAATTCTGACTGATTATTTATTTACAAGATTTCAAATTGAAAACGAAGGATTTATCACAAGATTAAGAACAAAAATGGAAAACGGTGAAGTATTAGCCACACTTGCAGGAAAAATTGGAATAAATAAATATGCCATAATTGCACGTTTTTATGAATTACAAAACAGCAGGCATGAAAACATACATATCCTCGAAGATATAATGGAAGCATTTGTTGGAGCATTATATATCGAAGCAAATTATGATATTTGTAAAATATTTTTAGTGAATTTAATAGAAAATGAAATGGACATTTCACAACTTTTATACAATGAAACAAATCATAAAGACACTTTGTTGCAATATCATCACGTGCATAAATGGTGTGACCCTGAATATGGCATGTTAGAACAAATCGGATCAGAAAAAAAAATGTTCAAAATGTTTGTTAATGGTAACGACAGTAATATTGCTGGCATAGGTATCGGCGCATCAAAAAAAAAAGGTGAACAAGAAGCAGCAAAAAATGCATTGATAAAATATGGCGTAATTAAAGAACATGATGATGATTCAGATGAAGAATATTATTCTGACTAATTTATTTATTCGTCGACAATTAAAGGCATCGGAATCATTTGGTCAATTATATAAAAATCATCATCTGTTTTTTCCGGAATATTATCTTCATCTGTTGCTACTTTTCCTATGGGATATTGTAAATCATAATCATAAATAACAAACGAGTCTGAATTATACCAATAATTTTGTGGTTTAGAATATTTTGGTTCGTCGTCCGTAGGTTTTGACAATAATCTTACTCCGGTTATTTTCATAGCTTTTATGCGGACAACTGTAGAATCGTCACTGTTTAAACCATTATTTATCATCGCATCATCTTGTATATCTTCTTTATATGCAGGTCCTATTTGTCTATCAAATAACGAAGGCTCATCAAATTGAAAACATTTATATTCTTGCACCGTCATGTTATGTTCTTTAAATAATACGCAATCAATAGCAGCTTCTTTTACCGCATCCAAATACGATTGTCCTAATCTATCTTTACTCCCAGCCAAATCATCAATTAACTGGTCTGTCGTTATTTTTTTGCCCATTTTTTTTCTTATTGACCTATATCTATATACATCAACATGACGTTCATCAAGTGGCAATGCTTTGTGAGAACATCGGCGAATACCTCTACCAATTAATTGAGTAATACGTACCTCGTGCCAATATGGTTCCATGATGTGAATTTGACGAATATTAAAAACATTAATACCTTCGGTTCCTGCTTGCGAAATCATAATAATCTTAATTAATTTTCCATGTTTATTTTCTATTTGATTGAACGACTTTAAATTAATAACGCGTTCTTTAGGATTAATTCCTCCATGATATTCTGTATATTTAAAATAATTAGTTCCCGATTTTGCATTCGAATATCCTGAAAATCCAAATTGATCCAAATATATCTTAAATATTTGAAATCCTTCCATCAACACGTAATTTGAATAAACAATGACTGGTCCGGGTGAAACTAATATAATGAACACCATCTGCAGCATTTTTGGGGAACATTTATATAACTGTTCGTATAATGACGATTTATTTTTTTCATTTTCATGAAATTCATTATAATCATTTTTATATTGATCGTGAAATATTTTTATATCATCTACTAAAGTATGTCCTTTTTGTTCGTCATCATGTGATTTTTCATTAAGAAGCTTAACAAATGAATTAATAAATAATTCCATGGAATCTAAATATGCCTTGACATTCATAACCCTTCCAGAATCTTTTTCTAATTTCAGATCTTCTTTACCCTCAACAATTTTTTCAGCTTCCCTTTCGGATATCTTAAATTTTGATGGACGAGGTCTTTCTTCCCCGTTGACTTTTTGATTAATCGCAGGAAAAACAAAATTACTTGATTGTCTTGTATATGATTTATATGTTTCCTGTCCACCTTGTTTTAATTTTTTTTTAAGAGCCATTTGATTTTCAAAGTATTCGTAGTGACTATATATCTCTTCTTGATACTTCGACATCTCCACATCAATATATTGTACATTGGATGATGCATACACACCTTGCTCTATTGGTTTATAATATGACACTAGACCTAAAATTCTCCGCTGAAACATATTTTTTGTTTTATTATTTAACATTTGATATCCAGAATCTGACAAATATAATTGATTAAAATCGCTTTCATTTTTTGGAAATGAACCAGGACGCAATAAATTAAATAATAATGCTAACTCAAATGGTTTATTAATCATAGGTGTTCCCGATAAACACACAACACGAACACCTTCATTATCTTTTTTGTCTTGTATCATATGTTCATAAATAACTTGTGCGCGTTTTCCCTGGTCGCTATTAATATTTGAATAAACATTGCTGATAAATAAATGCGCCTCGTCAATTATATATAATGATTTTTTTGAACTGTCTGCTTTTTTAACTTCTTCTAAAAATGTTTTGTCTGCTATTGGTGAATCATAATGGATGAATATTATGTTATTAAAACGATGTTCATAATCATCTTTTGTTAACCAATTTTGAAGCTCATTCAACCATCCACTTTTTAATGATGCTTTTATAAGTAAAAAAACGTTCCAACCAGGTGTAGAATTGTACAAAACGTTATATATATTAATAGTCGTTGCTGTTTTTCCGGTTCCCAAACCGTGATAAAGTAACATATCTTTATTGGGGCTTCTATAATCCAAATATTTTGATATAAATAACTGATGATCTTTAAAATTTCTTTTAATCAAAACATTTTGTTCCTTTTTATCAGAAATATTTTGATTGCACGGGTCTGCACCATCATTATTTATGATTTCTGGCAATTTATATTTTTTATAATTTGCTAACATCCATGTCGGAAATAATCTTCCATTTGTTTTTAAATCAATAAATTTATTTTGTCTTGACGACATGTGTTATAATACATATCCACATTAAAATAAAATATATTTATACATAAATTAACACACAATAAATATTCAATTATGAACATTACATTAACGATGATGTATTATGTTCTATTTTTATTATAAAATTATCATAATCTTTTTGTGATAATTTAATATTATTGCCTAATATTTCGCGCATATTATCAACTATTCTCATATAATCAAGTTTATATAAATATTCGTTCGCAAACACAACGTCACACTCGTTAAATTTTACAATTAATTTTTATTGTTCATCTTTATTCATCGTTTTAATTATATCACAATTTGGTCATAATATGCACAATATATTATTTTTCAATTTTTAATTTATAAAACATTAACAACATTCGTAATATATAAACGTTCTTTCAAATATATGTCTCTATTTTTCCAACGTGATGAATAATGCATTTTACGATTTCTTTTTAATATTTTGTCAACGTCAGGTAATTTATTGATGATGAATATTTGTGATTTATTTACGCATTTTGATTTTTCATTAATAAATATTATTTTATCGCCTTTCTCTTCAAGTATCATTTGATAATCAATATTATGCTTCTCCTTCATAAAACATAATTTAAATAATCGTGGTCCCGTTGGATCGAGCGAAGTTAAACCATAATAGTTACTATTAATATTATTTATTATTTGACTAATTGCGTTCCTAAATATGTTTAATTTTGGTTTGCATGCAATGAAACTTATTTGTATTCCATAATCTGCATATCCAAATATTCTATCTTTTGTTAAAAATAATTCTTTTGTATAATCTATGACTTTATTAAATGGATATTTATAAGTTTGCGTTAGGTCACCATATATACCACCGTTAATGTACAACACACAATAACGAAATAAATCTGCCTTGTATGACCCCGGCAAAAGAGCATCAAATGCGTCCAATACATTATCTCCAAAATGTTTAAATATAAAACGACGACATCCATCATTTGAAAAATAAACAATCTTAATTTCAGGATTATCATATTTTATCGATGCAAATAATTTTAACATTGTTGGCGTAAGTTCATTGTATTTTTCAATTCCTGTTTTATACAATACTTTTGGAATTATGTGTTCACTTTTGTTTTTTTCATTATGATCAAATATTTGTTTCATTATTTTATCCGTATATGTCATATTTTTATTAAGTTGTATGGTTTCAAAATTATCGACAAAAATAACATTTTTAAAATATATGTTCATTATTTTTTTTGTGATTAATTGTTCATTATCTTCATCCATAAATTGCGAAACATATTCGTTTGCATTATTAACAATAATTTTGCATTCTTTTGGATGATTTATTGCCCATTCATGTTTTTCTTCCAAATCAGAATAATCATCTTTTATTAACACATAATGTACTCCTGGTACTAACTTATCTTCCATAAACCAACTCGTAACACGTGGTTTATTCATAAACACAATTGAATTGCTCGACATTTGCCATTTTAATCCGGAAGCAACATCATTGCCCTCAATAGAAATAATAAATTTAGATTTTAATAGTTCTTTCATTGTTTTTTTGCCCTTGACATGTTTTTTTAAATCATTTTTATTTTGCACAATATTTGAATAACCGATATCTATATTTTTATTTTTACAGCTATAAAATTTTTGTACCAATATTGTGCGCATATCATGTTCATCTGTACCGGTTGTACTTCCACGCCACACTAATTTATCATCTTTTTGGTCATATGGTATATCATGTGTTTTAACTTCTTTTATGGGTTCCCAATGTCTATTTGTATTTAGTTTTAATAACACACTATACATGTCATTTATATTTCGTGATTTTGCTATTGCGCCGCGATGTTTATTTATAGCATATTTATCACCGGGACAAAAAAGAATATTTTTCGTTTTTTGTGCATCAGTTATAACATCTTTGATAACATTTTTTAACGATTCTTTATACTCGATTGATGGTATGTCGTCAAGATATGCATTTTTTTTATTTAATAAATTGTCATCTAATTCATCATATGTCAATTTATACGTTTTGCCATGAAATGGTTTACTTTGTTTTGATAATGTTGATTCACTGCATACATAATTAATATCATTATATAAGTTTTCATCGACATATGTTTTATCATTATATATATTTTTAAGGTAATACTTTACCCTATCATCGTTTGATATTATATTTAAATTAAACATAATTTGCATAAATTTAGTTATGCATATTCCACATACCAAAACGATAACAATAAAATAAATAAATATATAAATTCTTATCATCGAATTATTTTTAACATCTATATTACTATTAAGCATTGATATTACACGCGAAAAATAAAATAATTAATTTCAATATTCATATTACAACCATAATTTTTGTGTCTAATTTATGAATTTATCAAACATCTTAGCAATTTTATACCTATCAATATTACATGATATCCTATAAATTAAATTTTTACTTATATTATATTTTTTATCATTTATTGCTTTTATTGCTTTTATTATATAATCTTTGGAATCTTTATTATATAATATCCATTTTTCTAAAATTTAAATCATAATGATATGTATTGAGCTCAATGTTATGTTCAGCTGCATATTTTAATGCATCGTTACAGTCATATTCACGTTTGCGTATTTTGTCATACAATATAAATTCGGGCGTCGTTGTGTAGTCAACAAATGTTGTGCCTATACACATATAATGACATTTATCAAATACAATATTAACATCAACACGAGACCACAATTTTTTATCTATATCATTTTCAATAAACAATTGAATAACATCATCATCTATTTGCAAACCGTTTTCACATATTTTTTACGTCTTTACCGTCACTGTGTATTACATGTGTGAATTTTATTATTACAACCGTCGAATACACAACATAATTTATTTATTTGTGCATCTGTTGGATATTTTAATTTACACACACTTAGTAACATATCACTGTTATTCATTAAGCATGACTTTTTTTTACGCAACGTAATTGCTTTTATAAAATCATCATATTCTTCGTTCGTAATCGCAACATTATTTATTACGAGAGTAGCGATAGTAATTTGTATGTGATAATTATACGCTACATATTTTGGTGGAATTATCTTGTGAATTAGTATGAATTCATCATATGCGTCTTTTATTATTTTTTCACGATCAAGTATTTTGGCGTCATGATCAAGTATTTCTTTTAAAGTTGGTCTATTATCATTCATATTTATATTTTTATGATTAAAATATAAATATTATTGTTATTGATATTTCAATTTTTATTTATAACACAAACCATTAAAAATATGCGTTTTTATGCGTTTTTATGCAATTGTATATATTATTATGCGTTTTTAGGCATTATTATGCGGTAATAAAAAATTAAAAAGCAACAACGTACACTAAATTGAAATATTACATTATATATAATATTTAGTATCTTATTGCTTTTAATTTTATCACAATATTTTTATTGTAGCATGTAATGTTTTTATTTATGGCATAATATTTTAGGCAATGGTTTTGAGGGGGGGGGGGAAGAAATGTTTTTAAAAAGTTTTTCAAATTAAAAAAATTGTCAATGTAAAAATTAAAAAAACACGATAAAAATAAATAATATTTATTTATCAAATTTTAGGTGCCATAATTAAATCCTTGTTGTTATACAAAATAAGTTCAATATCTTTAGTGATTTTTTTAT